>JAEEGL011004312.1_pt1 | contig 47236 bp, 48 predicted proteins | sample 9134231 | NCBI WGS metagenome assembly JAEEGL01 (sample SAMN16246548, study PRJNA631951) | gut metagenome | biome: gut microbiome; feature: rumen; material: fiber-attached | host: Bos | place: Iran: Karaj | collected 2018-10
CTGCTGCGGTACGACATCACGCCCAACTGGAATATCGGCTTCAAATACGGCATCACCGCCTACGCCGACAAAGACACCTTCGGCTCAAGCTACGAACAGATAGACGCCAACCACCGCCAGCAATGGAGGATACAGATGCGCCTGAAGTGGTAGCCCTTTTAGAGAAAATTATTCTGTACCACAGAACAAAATTCGCTATTTTTGTTCTGTACCGCAGAACAAAATCGTCATAATCCTAACCCCGTCCGATAGAAATATAACACACAAAATATTGCCGAATAAGAAAAAATTCGTACCTTTGCACCATCAAAACTATTATTATGTCCTGTAAAAAGGAGAGGTTATTAACAATTATTGAAAACTTTTTGGGCAAAATGGCCGATGTTGAAGAAACCTCTTCGTATTATAATAACAGAGGCCTCTCCTTTTTTGAAGAGGTCTTGCAGGGAAACCGAAAACTGCATCAAAGAGTAGGCGTAACAATTAATAAACAAGTAATATGGCAGAAATGGCATTAGGTTATGGCAGCGAATATCAACTTCTGCGTTATTTAGGACATCATCGCAATTTCCTTGATTCCAAAATCAAAGACGCTACAAAGAGTGATTCTCCAATCGAGTGGATGGACTATCCAGTTTCAACAAAAAGTCACTCTCTTGATGGAGAATACGAAGGAATAGAGTTTTTTGGGCATCACAAAGATACTCAAGGTAAAGTAAAATTCATACAAGAGGAATGGGTAAAATTTTGGCCACAAACTGGTTCGGCACAAAACTGGGATGGTATCTTTTGGCAAGATAATATCTTGTATCTAGTTGAGGCAAAAGCACATCTTGATGAAATGAAATCCACTAATGGGACAGGTGCAAAAGGAGATGGTAGAAAAAAAATAATCGACGCATTTTTCTTAACCTGTAAAGATACGATACTTGCTGAAAAATGGGCTGAATCAAGATATTATCAACTGGCTAATCGATTGGCGTTTGTATATTTCTGTAATAGTATAATAAAAATAAATGCAAAACTATGTTATATCTATTTTATTAATGGGTTTAAGAATGGGTATATACAAGAGAGGAAATGTAATGTTGGGAGCGTAGCTGTGTTTAAGCAAGCAATAGAAAAAGAATATGAAGAATTGAAGATTAACCACAATGAGGAACTGAAGAAATACATTCTTGACCCTATCTTCATTGACTCATTTTCTTCTCATCGATTATTATGATTTTGTAACGACAAATCAAATAGAGGAATATTTTTTGCATAAGTATCCTTGATGAATTCAAATTGCAAGTATATACTGTGTTTAGAATAACTGATTAGCTATTATCTTATAATTTTATGAAACGTAACCTTCACATTACACCGAAAGAGCCAGCATGGAGGAATGCTCTGATGAATTCACCCATTTTGACAGCCAAACCCGATGAGAAAGGCTACCTGCCGAGTTACTTGGACGGGATCTATCCTGGGGGTCGTGAGGCGATGATGCCTGACGGAAAGTTCTATCGTATGTTCAATGTTGGCGAAAAAAGTGTGTTTAATCCAACAGAGACAGCTGGGAATGAAATTCCGCCAAAAGCCTATGCAGTTGACTCGTCAGCGATATTGGCCTACAACTTCTTCCATTGGATTAGCCCCGAACATCCATTGCACTTCTCTGACGGCAAAACATACGATAAGGTTTACTTTATGGTAAGGATGCCGGTGTTGAAGTCAAACCCCGATTCCCCGGAGCAGCTGGAAGTGGTCTTGGTAAACAATGATTGCCACAGTGTATTGTGTTTCAAATCAGTAATGACTGAATACATCGACTATGGGCCTGCTAAATTTTCAGAAGCATACACTCGGTCTGAGAGTTATTTTAATAACCACTTCGAGAATGACTTCATCGAGTATATCAAGAACTTTCGGAATGTTGAGCATGCATATAACAAAGGCGTAGCACAGATGGTAAAACATCTAATCGCTGTCACTAACTTACAACAAAGCAATTTTGCTATGACCAATATGCTAACCCTCAACGAATTCATCGAGCCTGAAGTGGCACAACAATTGCAGAAAGCGGTGTTGAACATCAAGTATTCCAATCTCCTATACATCCTCGGAGCTGATAATGAAAACGTCCTTGTCCCTATTAGCAAATCAATGGACTACATCAACTTGTTAGCACGCCTTCGATCGACTGCCAGATTCAATGAAATGATTTGGCAATATTTTGTGTTACCGAACTATGCCTATAACTACAACGACATGCTGGCCATCATGCGCAGCCAGATGCCCGATGGCCTCGCAGAATACCTCGAAGCCCGCTACCCAGATTTGTATTCATGAAGAGAAAAGACATGTCCGATATTTAGGATGTGATAAAACACCAAGGAAGAAATTGCTGAACAAGAAAACCGAAGTCCCTGCCGGCATGGCGGGGACTTCGTTATTGTGACATCCTGCTTGAGTGGATGATTCTGTCTACTATTACAAAATTACCCTCAATATGGAATATAACAGTCCAACGATGGTGTATGATGTTCATTGTCTTTGCCAAGGGGTGGATTTGCCTCGCTACAAAGAAACGACTGGTTTGAAAGGTCTCTGCAGAATAGGACAATGATTCTAATTGCCCAAGGATTCGGTTTACGAAATTGTGTCCACTTGTCGATTTGTAACGGTGTGCAATATAGTCAGCAATGGCATCGAGGTCGTTGACTGCATCATTGCTCACTATCACTTTGTAGCTTCGCATAAGCTTCGTCAAGTTTACGATGGAACACATCGCCAAATTCATCGAGTGACATATACCCCTCAGGAATGTTTCTCAACGCCTTCTGTGCGTTATTGACAGAGGGTGAATTCATTGACACTACGCTGTTTGTATATGTTGAGGTTTCCATACTACTAATAATTCTCATTTGCAAAGATACAATATAAATCTGAATTAACAACATTTATTTTGCAAATATGTCATTGCAAGTCCCAATGTGGTGGATGTTTGGATTATTGCGGAACCGCAATTCTGTCGCGGAAAAGAGACCGACTATATTCACTAGTTGATGCACCTGTCTGCATTACGGGGAATTTGATTTTTTTTGATTTCTGAATGGTTACAGCATCGATTATCGATGCACTCAATGCTTTGCCATTTGACATTTCATTGAAAAACTCCCGCTATTCAAGAAAAAAGTCGTACCTTTGCATCCGCAAAACAACTAAACACGTCTGCATTTACCGCTGTTCCTTAACGAAAACGACAACAGAATGTTATTTTGATATATTAATGCCAAACAGAAAGGATAACAAATGAAAGCGAGTACATTTTTTGCATTGTTGACCGGCGCAGCCGCCGGAATCACCCTGGGAGTCCTCTTTGCTCCCGAGAAAGGCGAAGAGAACCGCAAAAAGGTAAAAAAGGCAGTGGAAGACTGCTTTGACAAAGTCAAAGAGAAAATGAATGATTTCTCCACCGACAGCAAAGCTGCCGAAAATGTTGAATCATCAAATACCACCCAAGACAATGAGTGATTTCTCCGCTCCCGCCGACAATCTGGTACGCGAAGCTACCGGATACCTCAACGCGCAACTCGACAACGTGAAACTGCGCACAGTGAAAGGGCTTTCAAAGGGGACTTCTGCCATCGCGAAACTACTGCTCATCTTCATCGTTGCCGGTGCGCTGGTGACCGCCTTGTCCTTTGCCATCATTCTATTGCTTGGCGAACTGATAGGGAGCTATGCAGGGGCAGCCTTCATCGTGTCCGGCATACTGCTCATTGCCATCATATTGCTCATAGCACTGCGCAACCGCATCTTCAAAAACAGCTTCATCGGCATGTACACCGATGTATTTTACCAGGACGATACCAAGCCCCAAGGCATTAACAGCCATGAAGACCTCGACGAGGCCATCCGCAAGACTGAAACCCGCATCAAAAAGGAAGAGGCCAACATCTCCAACGCCTACACCCAAGCCAAAGCCTTCTACACACCCAAACACCTGATAAGCGCAAGCCTGGGCAACTTCGGCTTTGGCGACAGGTTTGGGGGCATCAACTTGACCAATCTGATTTCAAAGGTTGTGCTTTTCTTTTTAGGGAGAAAGAGGTAATCTTCAAACCCAGCAAGCGCAAACCAAAAAGCGGCAAGCACATCCCGACTGTCGCATTTCGGCCCCTTTTCGGAAAAACAACGGCAACGGCAATGGAATGACGTTTCCCCAGTTGTTTTACACTTTTTCTACACTTGTTTTACACTTTAAAAGTGGAAAACAAGTGTAAAACAACTTTCAATCGAGTGTCGGGAGGGCGTTAGTGAATCAAAGCGGCGATTTGCTCGGCGGTGAGGGTGAAAGTCAGTGGGCTGCGCGAACGGGGCGACGAATATTGATAGACCAGGGTGGCATCGGTGGCCACGAGCAGCACTGCCAATTCCTTCCCGTCGTCGGAACTCAAAGCCAGATGGATGGCTTCGAGAAGGTTGTTCTGTGCCGCGGCATCGCCTTCGAGGTTGAGCATGGTGAGCTCGTCAACGGTATAGGTATAGGTTACCACACGGTTGACAGAATCGAAAAAGCAGCTGACCATGGTGGTGAGGCTGTCGACGGGATAGGGGCACTCCTTGTTGACGCTCTCGGAGATGTAATACAGCATTGCCAAAGTGTCGGCGATGGTAGCAGAGTCGTCGCTCTCGTCGGGAAGAGGGATGTCGTCAATAAAAGTCTCCCACATCCAAGGGGCTATGTTCATCTCGGTTGAGTCGGTGCGGAACCGGTCGCGGTAACGGTGGCGCAGGGTTATGCCGCCTGCCCACAGGGCTTCGACCAAGCCGGAGGAGGTGTCGGAAAGGAGGTTGAGGGCTACGGTGCGGCGCACTTGGTCGAGATTGTTGCCCGTGTATTCGCGGATGCGGGGCCAGACGGTGTCGGGGTACTCGTAGATGTTTGTCAGGACGAGGGCATTGGTATCGAAACGGCAAGAGACGATTGATTCGCCGTCGTCGGAAACCACTATTGGCGCCCGATTGTTGAGGTATTGAGCCACCTGAGACACAAATTGGTGCGCCCATTGTTGTTCGGAGGGTGCAAGGGCGTTTTGAAGGTCGGCAGTGGAATAGTCGAAACGGGCAGAGACGGGTTTGTCTTTAATGCTTAATTCGACACGGAGGTCGAAGGTGTGATCGGCAAGGGGTTGGAGCGACCACAGGTCGTGGTGGGTGAGGTAATTGAGTATCTGGGATTGGGTCTCGGCATTGATGGTTTGGTCAGGGTCGAACCTCAGAAAGAGCTTGACATAGCGATAGTCCGTGTTCATGAACACGTGGAAAACGGTGACGTGGTTGGCTGTGTCGTGGTAGGGGATGATGCGTTTGAAGGTCTTGACAAGGTCGTAGACAGGGGTGATGTCCTCGGCACCCAGCATTTGGGCACGGAGGGGGAACGCTGTGGAAAGAAGCAGGAGAAATACTGCTGCGTAGCGTTTCGCTGCTCTGTACATACGGACCGGCGGGGAGTTTGTTACTGTTTGCCGACCACCTGATCGCCTGTTTTGCCAAAGCGACGTTGGCGGTTTTGGTAGTCGTAGACCGCGGAGTAGAAGTCCTCGTGGCGGAAATCGGGCCAGAGCTGTTCGCTGAAATAGAGTTCGGTGTAGGCCATCTGCCACAGGAGGAAGTTGCTGATGCGCAACTCGCCGCCGGTGCGGATGAGGAGGTCGGGGTCGGGATAGTCCTTGGTGACAAGATAGCGGCGGAGGGTTTCCTCGTCGATGTCGGCGGGCTGGATACGTCCGTCGCGGGCGTCGGAGCAGAGGGTGCGCAGCGCCTGCGCCACCTCCCAGCGCGAGCTGTAGCTAAGAGCGAGGACGAGGGTCATGGCGGTGTTGCCCGCAGTGGTGTCGATACATTCCATCAGCTTGGAGCGCGATTTTTCGGGTATGCGGTTGGTGTCGCCGATTGTCTGGAGACGGACGTTATTGTCCATAAGGGTTTTGGTCTCGTCGCGGACGGCTTTGATGAGCAGTTCCATGAGGCCGTCAATTTCGTCCTGTGGCCGGTTCCAGTTCTCGGTGCTGAAAGTGTAGAGTGTAAGGTATTTGACACCGCAGGCCACGGCGGCTTCCACTGCCTGGCGGACAGCAGTCATGGCGTTCTGGTGGCCGAAAATGCGTTGATGGGCCTGGCGTTGTGCCCAGCGGCCATTGCCGTCCATGATGATAGCCACATGCTGTGGCACACGGGTTTTGTCTATGTCTTCAAGTTTCATACTTTGGCTGTTTATTGAAGGGAAATGATTATTGTTCACATACTTTACCGCGCATCCAACCGAAGAGAACCTCGGCGGAGAAAGAGAAGGAGACATTGAAGAAGGAGTACCAGTCGTTCAACGAGTCGTCGCCGCGCTTGATGCCTGGGGCGTTGACATAACCGGGCACCACCTCGCCACTGCGGTCGGCAAGGGTGGCGGCCATGCTGCCTGAGGAACTGCCCCCCAAATTGGCTGGGTCGACATAAGTGGTGCTGACATCGTCGAGATAGTCAGTCCATGTTTTGCGCCAGCCATACTCTATGGTAAGGTGCACGTTTTGAGAGAGTCGCCACCTGTATCCAATGCCAAAGGGCATACAGGCCACAAAGAGCTGGTATTTCACCCTGTCGGGGTAGGCCTTGGAGCCTTGTCCCTCAGTACCCAGCGGCTGAAGGGCATACCACTCAGTGATGCCGGAGGAGGGGTCGGTATAGGCGGCCATGGGGTTGAATTTGAAAGCACCAAAGCCGCAGAAGATGTAAGGAGTGGAGCGCTTGAGGGTGGCAAGACGGATGCCATAGGGGAAGAAATTGAACTCGACCCTTATCCACCCCTCCGCCAGAGGGGAACGGAAACTGAGATTGCGGCGTTTGATGTAGTCGGGGTTGCCGCCTTCGATGTGTCCGTAGGAACCACCGAAAGAGAGCGACCAGCGGGTGTCGAAATTGAAGCGCGCCATCAGCCCCACGGCGGGGTTGACTTTGCCGAACATGCTTTGGTTGTTGAGGTCGCCGAGATAGGTCATGCCGCCAACCGCCAGCCCCACTTCGCTACGAGCCAGTATATTCTGAGCGGCAGACGAGAAAGACAGAGTGAGCAATAGTAAAAGCGGGAACAGGCTGCGCATGGTAATAAAGGGTGGTTTCGTAGTTTATGTGATTAGAACTGAAGCGACCAACAGATACTTTCGGCCTGCATGAGGAGGTCGCGCTTGGTCCAGGGTTTGTTGCGGGGACAATAGACGTAGCCGGTGAGCATGATGACTTTCTTCTTGCTGGGCGAAAGGAGGGTGTAGGTGACAAAGGGACCCCCCATGAAGTCGCCGAAAGTACGCCAGCAACCACGGGTCTCGATGCAGTAGTCACTGCCGTTGAAATCGACCTGACGGAAAGTGATGGGTGCCAGATATTCGCCCTGTTCAGTACGGCGACGCTCAATGCCCGCATAGCTGCTGTCCTTGCTGCCGGGGACGTGGCGTTTCATGATGGTGTCGAGACGGTCGAGGATGTTCTGCTCGTTGAAGACATTCTGGTCGGTGTAGGAGAAGACATCAATCAGCACACCCATGCCGAAGTCCTTGGCTTCCTTGCGGACCCAGGCAAAGTCCTCTTTCTGTTTGGCGATGGCAAACTCGTTGGAGAACATCAGTCCGAAGCCGAATTGTTTGCGGATGGCTTCATTGACTTTGAAATTTTCCATGCCCTTGAAGGCTTTGATTACCCTGCGGTGCTCGGCCTTGTAGACCTCGTCGAGGATGAAGGGTTCGTATTTCCTGAGCATCTCGCGGAGCGAGGCTTGGTCCTTGGCGGCGAAGTCGAACACCACTTGGGGAGCGGCATACTCGTCGATGTGCTTGTAGACTTTGTCGGGATTGTTCGGGTTGACGTCGAAGTAAAGAATGTTGCGGTGGTTGCGGAACATTTCAGTACTCTTGTAAGACGAGACGGGGATATTGACAATATCGAACATGCTTTCAGGCACAGGCAAACCTACTTGCGGGCGCCCGAAAAGGGAGTCGATAAGCTGTTTGGTCTCACCGGTATAGACATTTTTGTCGGCGACAATCATCATTTCGAGAGTCTTGCCGGAAGAACCTTTTTTCTGTGGCTCGTCGGAAGGATTATTATGACAGGCCGTAAGAGCCATTATGGCGGTGAGAACAAAAAGGGATAATTTTTTCATTGCTGTGGATTTTTAGTGTTTGGAATATATAACGTGTCGCGGGCAGAAAAATTGCCTATGGACAACATTATTTTTTGTTTGACTCGTTCCAGGCAAAGAAGTCGGCTATGGCTTGAGAGATAGGAGTCTGAGGCATGAGCAGATTCTGCCTTGCACGGCTATTGTCGTAATACTCGCTCACCATGAGTTGGCGCACATTGCGGGTGGAGAGTTGGGTGGAGAGACCGCAGCAACGGAGCAAGTCCCCTACCCTGCCGGCCACAGAGAGCAACCAGTTGGGAAGAACGATGAGGCTTTGACGGTAGCGGCACACATGCGACTGGAGGTGGTAGAATTGCTTGAGAGAGAGGTTTTCTCCAGTTAGGAGATAGCGGTCACCATGGCTACCCATAACAAGGGCATTGGCAACAGCAACAGCAGCATCGTGCACATGGATAAAACTTTTGCCTCCTTTGGGGACGGGCATCAACGGTTTGCGATAGCCGGTGAGAAGCAGTGTGCCCGAACTGGGCTTGGCATCGTAAGGCCCCACCATGAAGCCTGGATTGACTATGACGATGTGCCAGTCGGGATGCTCGCGGGCAGCGGTAAGCAGGATTTCCTCGCCCTCTTTTTTGCTGCAACCATAGTAGGAACGGGTGAATGGAAGCTGCATGGGGGCTTCCTCGTTGGCAGGATGGGACTGGGTGCCGTAGCCGATGGTATTGGCAGTGCTGGTGTGAACCAAGCGGGTGATGCCTGTTTGCGCCATAAGTTGCACCAACCTTTGGCATAAGCGACTATTCACCGGCAAATAATCTTCGTAATGGAGAAGAGACATGTCGGTGACACCAGCACAGTTGATGATGGCATCACAGCCTTGGGCGGCCTTGGACAGGTCGTCGTCGTGAAGCAACGAGCCTCTGAAAACGGTTAATGAGGAGACGGCATTAGGGAAATCATTGGAAAACAGGGACGCCTGGGCTCGTAATAAAACATGCACATGGTGTCCCTGCTCCAATAATAATTTGAGTACGTTGTGACCTAATAGTCCGCTTCCACCTAAAAGGAGGATGGTCATATCAGCCTACATTACAGCCCGGAGTGACCAACTGGCTGGGAGTGACCAAGACGAGTCGTCCGTCTTTGTCTTCGACGCTGAGGATCATGCCTTGACTTTCCACACCTTTCAGCTTGCGGGGGGCGAAATTGGCAATGAAGCAAACCTGCATACCTACCAACTTCTCGGGTTCGGGGTAGTACTTGGCGATGCCGCTGACAATGGTGCGGGTGCCCATACCGTCCTCGATTTTGAATTGAAGGAGTTTGTCGGCCTTGGGCACTTTGCAACATTCCAGCACAGTGCCTACGCGAATGTCCACTTTCCCGAAATCGTCGAAAGCCACGGTCTCTTTCACAGCGTTGGGAGTCCATGCGTTGAGTTGGTTCTGCTTTTTGGTTTCGAGCAGTTTGTTGACTTGGGCCTCGATGGTGGCATCGTCGATTTGTTCAAAAAGCAGTTCGGGTTTTTCAAGGTGATGACCTTCCATCAGGAGATTGGCATTGCCAGCGTGCTGCCATCCCATGGCGGGCAGATTCATGATGCGGTGCATCTTGTCGGCAGTGAACGGAAGGAACGGCGCACAAAGGACAGCAAGGTTGGCACAAATCTGCAAGGAGAGATTGAGCACCGTGGCCGTGCGTGCAGGGTCAGTTTTGATGAGTTTCCAAGGCTCGGTGTCGGTGAGGTACTTATTGCCTAAACGAGCCAGGTTCATCATCTCGGACAAGGCTTCGCGAAAACGATAGTTCTCAATGCTACGGCCAATCCGTTCGGGATAGGAAGCCATTTCCTTGATAACCTCCTTGTCCATGTCGCTCCATTCACCGGCAGCAGGAACTGTGCCCCCGTAGAATTTATGGGTGAGTACCAAAGTCCTGTTGACAAAGTTGCCGAGAATGGCCACCAACTCGGAGTTGTTCTTCAATTGGAAGTCTTTCCAAGTAAAGTCATTGTCCTTGGTTTCAGGGGCGTTGCTACAAAGAGTGTAGCGCAAAACATCCTGTTTGCCTGGAAAGTCTTGGAGGTATTCGTGGAGCCAGACAGCCCAGTTGCGCGAGGTGCTTATTTTGTCACCCTCAAGGTTGAGGAACTCATTGGCAGGGACATTCTGCGGAAGGATGTAACTGCCTTCAGCCTTCAACATTGCGGGGAAGATGATGCAGTGGAAAACGATATTGTCTTTGCCTATGAAATGGACCAGTTTGGTATCCTGGTCTTTCCACCATTTTTCCCAGTCATTGCCTTTCAGTTGCTTGGTGAAGCTTATGTAACCGATGGGGGCATCGAACCAGACGTAAAGGACCTTGCCTTCCACGCCTTCGAGAGGCACTTTCACACCCCAGTCAAGGTCGCGAGTCACAGCACGAGGCTGCAAGCCAGCATCTATCCACGACTTGCACTGCCCGTAAACATTGACTTTCCAATCGCCTTTATGCTGATTGAGAATCCATTCGCGAAGCCACGGCTCATCTTTATCTAAAGGGAGATACCAATGTTTCGTTTCGCGCATGACGGGCTTGTTGCCACTAAGCATGGACTTGGGATTAATCAAGTCTGTGGCACTGAGCGAAGTGCCGCAGGCCTCACACTGGTCGCCATAGGCATGTTCGTTGCCGCAATGGGGACAGGTGCCCGTGATATAACGGTCGGCAAGAAACTGGTGCGCCTCCTCGTCGTAGTATTGCATGGAAGTCTTCTCGATGAACTTGCCTTCATCGTATAGTTTCTTGAAATACTCGGCTGCCGTGGCGTGGTGTTCTGGGCAGGAGGTGCGGCTGTAGATGTCGAAAGAAATGCCCAGCTCCATGAAGGAGTCGCGGATAATTTTATGGTAACGGTCGACGATGTCCTGGGGGGAGACACCCTCCTTACGAGCCTTGATGGTGATGGGTACACCATGCTCATCACTGCCACCGATAAACATCACGGCCTCGCCTTGGGCACGGAGATAACGGACGTATACATCGGCAGGGACATATACCCCTGCCAAATGCCCTATATGTACCGGACCGTTGGCATAAGGCAATGCCGAGGTAACTGTGTATCTCTTGAATTTTTGGTCTTTTTCGCTATACGTCATTGTGCTAATTCTTATAAGTGTAAATCACTTCGTCGGTGCCAGAAGAAACCTTGGTCGGGTATTTCATATCGTTGTATTCATAGCTGAATTCCTGGCTATTGTAATTAGGTCTGCTGAACAACTCGTTGTTTTGTCCCATCACGTTGATGGATAAGGTAACAGCTCCATTCTCCTCCGACGATAACATGTTATTCAAAGAAAGGGTCTTCGACGAAATCAACTCACCCCAATTACAGAACATGGGGTTGTACATATTGTCGAAAGTAGCGGTAATTGTATCGGTCACGGCAACCTGAACGGGAATAACGCCTCCGGTCATCATCATCATCATCTGAATGAGCGGCAGGATGTCTTCGGGAATGAATTGCTGGAACATAGCTATGTCATCGGAAGAAAGCGTAAAATTGACCAGACCGCCGAGAATTTGTTTCTCCACATTCTCCCCGTTCCACTGGAGACTCATGGAGAACGTTTTGTCGGTAATGGCAAATTTCGATGCCGAAGAGGTCTGCGACATCTTGGCGGCGAGAATCATCGACTCGGCTGCATGGCGTCCAACTATCTGCTCAAAAGCGGAGCCTTTGCCCAGCAATTCGCCTGCCAAGTTCATGAGGAAAGTGTCGTCAATTATAATGTCGGCACCGCTCATTTTCTTTGCCTCGTTGTGCATGATATTCGCAGTAACAGCCAAAGCGCCACTATAATAAACCTCGCATTTGGTCATCTGCCCATCCGAATAGGAATACACGATTTCTTCATTCAAATTACCATTGGATGCAACCTTGGTAACATAGTCTTCCGAATAACTGAAAGAGGCGGTCCCCACACCCTTTGTGGTGATGGATTCCAAATTGTCACCATTCCAATTCCATTCCTGAATGATTTCACCATTTTGCGACACCGAGGCAATCTTCATGATAGGGTGATATATACCTTCGGCATATACCGGAACCTTCACGTTTTCCTCTTTATCCTTCTTACATGACGATGCACCGGCCAAAACAGCCAATGCACATAACGATATAATTACCTTTTTCATAATGCAAAAAATTACTGTCAAATTGCCTTCTTAGCGGTGGTGGTGCGCTTGGGGGCAGCTTTGGCCTGAGTGGTTGCCTTGGGGGCAGACTGTTTGGGGGTGGCGGCACGCTTGGGGGCGGCAGCTTTCTTTGCTACCGGTTTCTCGACAGCTTCAGCCTCCTCGCTCTCTTCCTTCTTCTCCTCTTCTTCGGGAGTCAACTTCCCGGCATTAAGCAGAACATTATACCACGAAAACAGTTTTTTTGCATCTGAAGCATGCACCCGCTCGGAATCATAGTTGGGAAGCACTTTGCCCAACAAATCGAACAGCTCCTTGCTGTCAGTCTTCTTGGGGTCGAAGCTGGTGGGCTTGCCCTCTAAGATTGTGTACGCGTTCTGGAATATCTCTTCGAGAGGCTTTTCGTCCTCGGTAGTAAACATTCGTATCTCACTCAACTGGCTGATACTGTTACTGGAGAAGACGGGGAATTTGTTACCTGAGACGAGGTTCATAACGATGGCGCCGTTTTTAGTTCTGGACACCAGCTCATTTAAATCAGGTTTGCCTGAGATGGCTAAGATGTTTGATAAATCCATTGTGTGTAAATTATTTTAAAACTAAGCAATAACGCAAATATGTAATTAATATTATGAGACGGATGAAAAAATACCTCAACTCATGTGAAAACGTATCAATCCAGCAATTGGCGTGGCCGTCATTTCTCCCAGTTCCACACCACATGACATTGCCGCTTCTGCCAGTTCGTCACCAAACGAGGCAACAATTCCGCCAACTAAACGGAGCGGCAAGCAACCCTCCTCACCGAAGTAGTCCACTTGTTTGAAAAAAGCGCTGAAACAATCCTTCAGCACCTCCTTTATATAAACCTCATCCCTATGCAGTGAGGCAAACGATACCAGCGAAGCAAGAAACCTGTTGGCATAAGGCTGGCGGTAGATGTGGTCAAGAAATTCCGCTGTGCTGAATGGGTAAGTATCATGGAACATGATTCTTAACTCCTGTGGCATCCGCTCTTCAAGATAATCTTTCAGCAACCTTTTCCCTATATTGTTACCCGAACCCTCGTCGCCCAAAATAAATCCGGTCGACACACGTTGTTTTACAATAACACTACCGTTGTAATAGCACATATTGCTGCCCGTGCCCAATATTCCTACCATGCCGACGCCACTTCCGCAGACTGCCCTGCAGGCACCCAGCATATCGCCATGAACCTCGCGCCGGGCAAACCTGAAATACCGACCCAACCACCCATCAACACGCTGGCAGGCGTTTTCTGTGCCGCATCCGGCTCCGTAAAAGAACACCTCCCCTACCCTTTCCGCCTCACATGGCAACATGCGGCACGCACTTTCCACTTCCTTGAGAAAAAAGGGCTCATCCACCAGCAACGGGTTGAGACCCACCGTTGAGCAATGCGTCTCCTCGTTGCCGTTAAGCAACACCCAATGGGTCTTGGTGCTCCCACTGTCGGCAATTAGCTTCATCGCTCCCGCCACAGGACTAAATTATGCCAATAATGTCGTTAATATCCTCCACGCCATGCCTTTGGCAATAATCCTGCAACCCTTCCACTATCTTCACTGTCACTGCGGGATCAATAAAATTGGCAGTACCCACCTCGATGGCTTTTGCACCTGCCATGAGAAACTCCAATGCATCGGCGGCACAACTGATGCCACCCAGTCCCACAACGGGAATATGCACAGCGTGAGCCACCTGCCACACCATTCTCACAGCTACAGGCTTCACACACGGGCCACTCAAGCCGCCCGTAATAGTGCTAAGATAAGGACGTTGCCTCTCTACATCTATGGCCATGCCCAGGAGGGTATTGATAAGCGACACACTGTCGGCACCCGCCTGTTCCACAGCCTTGGCAATTTCCACCACGCTGGTGACATTTGGCGTTAGTTTCACTATCAACGTCTTACCATACACCTTGCGTACTGCCCCAACCACCTGTGCAGCCATATCGGGATTGGTGCCGAACCCCATACCTCCCTTCTTCACATTAGGGCAGCTGATATTCAGTTCTATACCGGGGATACACTCCAATTCGTTAATCTGCTCCGCCACACTGCAATACTCCTCAATCGACGACCCGCTAACATTTACAAGGATATTCGTGTCAATATCCTTGATTCGGGGGTACACCTCCTTGCAAAACGTCTCCACACCCACATTCTGCAGCCCCACAGCATTCAACATACCCGCAGGGGTCTCGGCCATACGGGGATAGGCATTGCCCTGCCGACGCTCGCCCGTAGTCCCCTTCACAACAATGCCGCCCAGTCGGCTCAAATCAATGAAATCTGCAAACTCCTCTCCATACCCAAATGTGCCTGAAGCCGTCATTACAGGGTTCTTCAGCACAATATCGTGAATCCTTGTTTCTAATTTTGCCATAGTCAATCTGTCTATTTGGTCTCAATCCATTTTGTCAACTTCCTAACGTCAAACACCGGACCCTCTTTACAAACACACTTATGCCCCTCGTCGGTGTCACACACACAGCACAGGCAGGCCCCTATGCCGCAAGCCATCATATTCTCCAACGACACCTCGCAAGGGATGCCCTTCTCCAAGGCATAACGGCCCACAGCCTTCATCATCGGGGTGGGGCCGCACGTGCAGATATGGTCATACGCATCCGTAAAACGCGAATGTTGTGTCACCAACCCTTTCTCGCCCAAGCTGCCGTCCTCAGTGGCATAAACCACCTCGCCGTAAGGCTCAAAAGCCTCCCTCACGGGAATCAAGTCCTTTGTACGGCCACCCAGCAAGATGACGGGGTTCACACCTTTACGTTTATAGCACTTGGCCAAGTGAAGCAACGGTGCAATACCGGCACCTCCGCCCACCAGCAAAGGTCTGTCACCCTCCACAGCGAAACCGTGTCCCAAAGGATACACCAGGTTCAACTGCTCGCCCTCTTTCAAGGTCGACAACTGACGAGTCCCCTTCCCAACCACCTGTATCAGCAACGAGAGCGTGTTCCGCTCCTCGTCTACATCGTGGATAGAAATAGGCCTGCGCAGCAGCACCTCGCGGCAATTCTTCACCTCAACCTCAACAAACTGTCCTGCATCAATCGGAGGCAGTTTCTCTGGATGGCGCAACGTCAGGGCAAAATAATGCTCACCCAGTTGCTCGCGCCTTTCGATAACAAAATCCGTAATATGCTTCATACGTCCTATCTTGTATAAGTCTACATTTGTTCTTCCTGCCGCCTTCACGGCATCAATTATTTCAAAATGCAAAAATACGAAAAAAATTCGTACCTTTGCAAATTCAAATAAAGAAAACAAATGGACCTGCCCTCTAACACTCTGGCCGCGGCCGTCGAAAATCTCTCCACACTCCCTGGTGTAGGCAAACGCTCTGCTTTGCGCTTTGCGCTCCATCTGCTCAAACAACCTGCCGGCGAAGTCATGCAACTGGCCGACTCCATCCACCGTCTCACCACCGACATCCACTACTGCCACATCTGCCACTGTCTCAGCGACTCCGACACCTGCCCCATCTGTGCCAGTCCCAAACGTACACAAAGCATTGTCTGCGTGGTGGAAAACGTCCAGGATGTCATGGCCATCGAAAACACCCAGCAATACCAAGGCCTCTACCACGTCCTCGGAGGGGTCATCTCACCCATCGACGGCATCGGCATCCGCGACCTCAATATCGCCACACTCATCCAACGTGTGCAGCAAGGCATCCCTTCGCCTGTCGAAGAGGTAATCCTCGCACTCCCCACCACCATGGAGGGCGACACCACCGCTTTCTACCTCAACAAACAATTACAGCCCCTCGGTGTAAAAATCACCACCATAGCCCGCGGCATAGCCGTAGGCGACAACCTTGAATACGCCGACGAAATCACCCTTGGTCGCAGTATCCTCAACCGCATACCCTTTGCCTAAACAACAACACTCAATAACATGAAACGACCCTTAATCCTGCCAATCCTCATGGCTCTCACCCTTGCCGCCTGCGGACAAAGCAACGGCACCCAACCCGAAAGCCTCGAACCCAAGGCCATCAGTAGCGACGAACAACTTCGACGCGACATAGGCGAAATGCTCCTTATCGGTTTTCGTGGCACCTCCATCACCGAAAAAGACCATATTGTCCGCGACCTGCGCGACTATCACATCGGCAACATAATCCTCTTCGAATACGACGCCCCCACCGGCACCCGTCACCGCAATGTACTCTCGCCCAGTCAGCTCCGTACCCTCTGCAGCGATTTGCAAAAAAACGCCGATACCACCCTCCTCATCGGCATCGACCAGGAAGGGGGCAACGTAACGCGTATGCGCGTCCGCGATGGCTTCCCGCCAACCATGACCGCTGAAGCATCTGCACAAGGCGGCAGCGACAGCGTCATCAGAAACGCCAGCATCATTGCCTCCGAACTCAGCCAGGCAGGCATCAACCTTAACTTTGCTCCCTGCATCGATGTCAACGTCAACCCCTCCTGTCCCGTAATAGGCAAACTGGGACGTAGTTTCTCTGCCAACCACAAAACGGTATCGGAATATGCTGCACTCTACATCAAAGCCCATCACGAAAAAGGCATCATCACCTGTCTCAAACACTTCCCCGGCCACGGCAGTGCCAAAGGCGACACCCATGCAGGCCTTGTCGATGTTACCGATACATGGAAACCCTACGAACTCGAACCCTATAGATACCTCATAAGCAACAATCTTGCCGACATGGTAATGGTAGCACACGTCATCAACCGCAACTTCGGCGACAACCTGCCCGCCTCTCTCTCTCCCCTCGCAATCAAAGAAACCCTGCGCAACCAACTTGGTTTCAACGGGGTAGTTGTCACCGACGACCTGGCGATGGGGGCCATCACCAAACAATACGGCTTTGAAGAGGCCTTGCGACTCGCCATCGAAGCCGGATGCGACATGCTCTGTCTCTCCAACAACGGCTCAGCCTACGACCCTGAACTTGTGCCCAAAGCAGTGGAAACCATTCTGCAATTTGTAAAAAACGGGCAACTCTCGGCCGACGACATCCACACCTCGGCCGAACGCATCCGTGCCCTGAAAAGGAAGTTAAAATAATCTTAGAACCAGCCTGTTAGACTTAGCAAACCCGTTGCAGCAAGATAACGGGCAAGTTTCCCTATAAACATCAAAACCACTGTCCAGCGGGGGTTAACCCTCATCAGTCCCATGGCTATGGCAATCAAATCACCCACAAAAGGCAACCATGTCAGCAATGCCGCCCAGACACCATAGCGGGCTATCTTGTTGTGAACACGTTCCAGTTTCTCGCGTTTCACCCTGAAATACTTCTCCAGCCACTCCCATTTGCACAGCCATCCCATGGCGAAACTGATCATACCGCCCGTAGTGTTGCCAAACGCGGCCACCAGCGACACCACCCACTTGCCATAGCCTGCCAACAAAGCACCTGCCAGCAAAGCCTCGGAGGCGAAAGGCACCACCGTGGCGGACAACATACTGCCCAGAAAAAGACCAAAAAGTCCCAAATTGCCAAACATGCATCCATAAACGCAGTTTCAGGCGTTTTATTGCATTTATAGGACGATATGTGCTGTCACAGGCACTCTGCGGCAAATTGATGCACAGGCTAAATTCCATATTGTATCTTTGCAAATAGAAACAAAACGGCAAAGTAAATGCAATTGTATGATAATATGTATTTTAATACAGTTGTTTTACACTTTGTCCACACTTGTTTTACACTTTTAAAGTGTGAAACAAGTGTAATACAAAAGTGAAAAAAAAGGTAATAATAATAAAAACGTAATCGCTATGGCACAATTGAAAAAAAGAGGACTTACACTCACGGGAAGACTTGAGACAGACAATGTTTCATTCTATACCAAGAAAGGTAAAATCATTATGCGGTCGGCCACCACCAAGCAACCGCCAAGACGCACTCGCGGACAATTCATCTCAAGACAGCGGGTAGCACACAACATGGGCTTATGGAAAAGGTTGAAACATGATGTAAAACCCATGTTTACAAACAGTGAGAACATCTATGGACGTTTTTGCTCGCTGATGCATAAATGTCCCGTGGTCTTTCTGACAAAAGAGGCGCTGCGCAACGGAGCCACCCTGCTACTGCCAGGGATGACCGTAAGCGACGGGATACTGGCCGACATAGGCTACCACATTGGTGTGGCAGAAGGAAGTCCAGCACTGTTTACCAATTTGAAAATAGTAGAAGAATGGGATGGCCAACCAAACGGAACAGACATGGTTGCAGCACTTTGCCGTTTTAATACAGATTTTAGAACAGGTGATGTCCTTCGGCTCTACACTTTGAGACAAGTTATTGAAAACATGACTCCTAAAGTATATATTGAAGTAGAAAATCTTACTATTGACTATGGAGAGACTATTGTCGGATTCAGAGGTGTTGAGCTGCGCAGCGTGGATGGGTGTCTGGTTCTTGCCGGGAGTACATTTGCCGATACGTCGGCAGGTTGGGCCCTGGTTCATATCAGCGGAAATAAGTGTTCAACGCAAACCGTTGTCACCCACTGCACCCTTTATGAACAATACACCACCGAGGAGGCCATGGCGGTTGCAGCCGACAGCTATGGCGGGCTGACTTTGCCGGGAATGATTACCCCCGACACGGATTGATAGCATGATTGTTGAATGAATGGTCGTCAATTGGAGAAAAAGGCTCCTTTGACAGCAAAAACAAGCAGGAAAAGGACAGCTATGAGCTGCCAGCGACGGGCTCGGATTTCTTTCTTCCGCCTACCCAGCATGATGGCAAGATAAGACATCAGGAAGAGAACCAGAAACAACGGGATAGCTACACGCCAGAGAGCGTCTCCCACCAATACACGGAAACCCAATCCCATGCCCACGAAAAGGGTGTTGGTGCCCGTGGCAACACCGAGCAACAGCACCGTCAGCCAACGCGAAATGTCGTAGGCGGGCAGCTCATTGTCCTTTTTTCGAAATGCTGGAAAAAACATGCGCAACGCCACCACAAGAAACAGGCCAAGATAGACAAGATTGTCGTAGTCAGGATAACCGAAACGTAACATATTGCCAATGTATATGCCTGCAAGCATGAGTAATACATGCACAATGGCCAAGAGAAGCGACACAGCCAACCCATGTGAGAGCCGGATAGGATTTTTCAATGCACAGCCTCGCACCGTTACCATCAGAGGCACCGAAAGTGCAAAAGCGAGGATAATATATTCTAATATTGACATGACGTTATGACAATGATTTGGTTAATGTTATGAAGTCGTCGACGGATAACTGCTCGGCTCGCAACGAGAGGAGTCTGTCGGGAACATTATCGAGTGGCATATTGAGCTGACGCAGCGCATTGCGGAGGGTTTTCCGACGTTGGTTGAAACCGATTTTCACCACTTTTACAAAAAGGTTTTCATCACATTCCAAAGTAGTTACACTATTGCGACGGAGCCGGATGACAGCCGATTTGACCTTGGGAGGCGGGTTAAAGACATGTTCGGGAACAGTGAAAAGGTATTCAATGTCGTAATAGGCTGATAATAAGACACTCAAGATGCCGTAGGTTTTGCTGCCGGGCTTTGCGGCCACCCGCTCAGCCACTTCTTTCTGAAACATGCCTACCAGTTCGGGAACACGACTGCGATTGTCGAAGACTTTGAACAGGATTTGCGAGGAGATATTGTAAGGGAAGTTGCCTATTACGGCGAAAGGTTCGGAAAAGAGAGTTCCGGGGTCAAGGGCCAGGAAATCGCCCTCGATGACGTGGAGCGACGGGTAATGTTGATGGAGGTAGGATACCGACTCACGGTCAATTTCAATGGCATGGAAATCAATATCCGGCCTATTGTAAAGATATTTTGTCAGAACCCCCATACCGGGACCTATTTCCAAGACGTGAGGAGTGATGCCCGTAAGGCTTTCGGCAATTTGACGGGCGATGTTCTCGTCTTTGAGAAAATGTTGTCCGAGGAACTTTTTTGCACGTACTTCCATAACAAAGGTCTATAGGGTTTCATTCTCTTTGGAATCAATTGGTTGCGCAGGCTCAGGAAGGGCACGGTAACGTTTGCGCGCATGGTCGACATAGAGACTTGCCGGGTAGTCGAGGATGAGTTTTTCGTAACAGGCTCGAGCCCGTGCAAGATTGCCGAGTTGTTCCTCGTTGAGCTGAGCAAGAAGCAAGAGGGCATCGTCGGCCAGGATGTCGTCGGGATAGAAATCGACAAGCTGCTGGAGGAGAGTGTCGGCCTCGGCATAACGCTGTTGGCGTATGCGAATGCGAGCTTTCTGATACAAAACTTCATCGAAAAGAGGATGCGACAAAGCGCTGTGGGATATGTCGTCGAAAGCATTCCAAGCAGAATCAAGCATGTTGCGATAGAGCAGCAAATCAGCAGCAGCGTAACGCGAAAGCATGTCGAAGGTGCTGTCCTCCTCCATGTTGTCGCTAATAAGCAGGGAAAGCTGCATGGCATCGTTGGCAATGAGTTTGGTGGTGGAGGACCGGAGGACATCCAACTGGGTTTTTGCCCATAGGAAATCGTTGTTGTAATAGGACAGCTTGGCATTCTTGAACTTGGCCTGCGAACCCAGCACATCGTTCTTATTGGCTTTTTCCACCTGCATGTAGAGGAGGGAGGCATCCCATATCTCACCTGCAAACAGGAGCAGGTCGCCAAGGGCGAGTTTGGTCTCATCACGCTCCTTTGGGGGGAGTTTGGGTAGCTCAAGGATGTCGTAGAGTATGTCGGCGGCCCGCTGGACGCTGTCGGCATAATAGGCCATCAGGTCGGCATAATTGCGCATCAACGGAACAGTGTTGACGTTTTTACCCAACTCGTCAAAAGCAGCTTCGTAGTCGTGGAGCAACTGCCAGAGACGTTTGTTTTCGATGGGAAAATTGCGGTTTATACGGGCAAAGGCAACGTCCAGCTCCCCTACCCTTGCGGCAAAGTAATTGGCCCCTTCCTGCCCCTTTTTCGTCACTGTAGCGTAGCACTGCTGTGCTATGTCGTAGGCCTCGTTGGAACGGGCAATGGAGGCCACACGCATCAATGGCTCGCCCTCCAAGTCGGGGAAACGGGCATCAATGGCACTTGCCTGCACCATGGCGAACTGGAAATCCTTTTGTTGCAGCGAAAACCAAAGCATCATTTCAATATACTGTCTATTGTCAGGATGCTGCTGTATGCGGGTTATCAATGTATTACGAAGTCCATCAACAAGTTTTGGGTTGGCCGTTTCTTTGAGTACACGCTGCAGTGAGATTTGGATGGAACCCATCATATTGGGAGACTTGTCCAAAAGGTCGAAGTATTCCTGCATCATGGCCTCATAGTTGCCGACACGTTCATAAAGGGTTGCTAATTCGCTCACAAAGACAAAATCATTTTTCATCTTTTTGCGGGCAGTAAGATACACTTGTATCGCGTATTCGGGATGGCCGGCAGATTCGAAAGCCTGGGCCAACTCGTTGATTTGCTTGGTGTCATAGCCTATTTTGTCCACTACCGAACTATAGGTTTTGGTTGCCTTGCGCTTATCGCCACGCATTTCATATATCTGCCCGAGATCTACAAATAAATATAAATTGGACGGGTTCTTTTTTATGCGCCGCTCTACCAGCTTCTCTGCTTCCTTAAAGTTCTCTAATTCAAGATAAGAACGGAACAACATTTGGTAATAGAATTGGTTCGGAGTCCTCGTATAGAGCGTTTCGTAACACTCGGCAGCTTGTTCATACTGTCCACTGGAGAAATAATGCGCCGCAATCTGTTCTTGACTCTGCTGCGCACAACATGGCAATAAGAAACCCAGCACGAAAGCCAGACAAACCAAACACCGTTTATTTATCAATACTATTGGCATGAATCACATCTTATAAAAAACACCGGAAAGGGATTCCCGGTGCCATTTGAGTGACTAAGCTGGGATTCGAACCCAGGACCCCATCCTTAAAAGGGATGTGCTCTACCTGCTGAGCTACTTAGTCATCCATTATTCATTATGTTTGTGACTAAGCTGGGATTCGAACCCAGGACCCCATCCTTAAAAGGGATGTGCTCTACCTGCTGAGCTACTTAGTCATCCGAAATTTGAGTTTGCAAAAGTACAACTTTTTTCTCTTTTGGCAAAAAGTTTTTCATAAATAATTTTAGTGCGAAAGAATAACTAACTATTATACAAACTAATACGTTCATCAAGAAAAAAATTATTAATAAAATTTTTGTTCATTCAACAAATAATTCGTACCTTTGTTTTCTCAAAAAAACTAAAAATATGGATTCAAACATCAATATTAAACAAGGTTTCGGCAACATAAAGTTCGATATGCCGATAGAAGAAGTTGTCGCAATCCTTGGAGAACCGAATGAGGTTGAAACAATCGAAAACGCCACAGACGAAACCACAACAGTACTCAGATACGACAATACCCTTACACTTTTCTTTGAGGGAGACGACCCTGTGCTTTCATGTATTGATATTGTCGACGAAAAATCCACCTTGTTTGGGCACAAGATATTCGAAATGAATGAAAAAGAAATTGTAAAATTAATGGTTGCCAACCATTACTTTGAACAAGACGTGGACAATGAAGAGTGGGGAGAACGCCGGGTAACTTTTGGTGAGGGGAATATTGATTTTTACTTTGACGAGGATGATTTGCTGTCAGTTATTATCGGCAAGTAGTGTCTATGTTACATAATACACCTTTATTATCAATAGCTTACCTCCCATCTGTTCAGTATATGGCTTGTCTGGCCAAATATACAACCGTATATATTGAGCAACATGAGACCTTTCCAAAACAGACATTCCGAAACCGCACCTTGATTGCAACGGGGAACGGACCTCTTATGCTCAACGTTCCCGTGTCACGCCCTCAAGGCAACCACACCCAAACAGGCAATATCACTGTCAGTTACCATGAGCCTTGGAATATCCGCCATTGGAGGGCAATTGTATCTGCATATAATGCAGCCCCTTATTTCTTATACTATCGTGACGGTTTTGAAGAAATTCTTTTACAGCATTTTTCACTACTTTCAGAACTAAACGATGCTTTACTACGGTATATTCTATGTAAACTGAAAATAAAATGTGAGATTATTTATACAACTGATTACCAGTCACCAAACAATATCCAACTGGATTATCGGAATTCTTTGACATCAAAAAAAAGTCCATTTGACTTTAAAATGCCGCCTTACAGTCAAGTATTTGATACTCGACATGGTTTCATCCCCAACTTAAGTGTAATTGACCTCCTCTTTAACCTTGGTCCGGAATCAAAAAACTATTTACAGACACTTTGACGATGGTTTTTACCATCATAAAAAAGCATACCTTTCACACCATTAATAACACGGTCTTTTGCCAATAAAAATCGTGAGATAAATGTCGAAATAATAGACATAATTCACATAGAACATGTTATTTAGTTGTTCCGTTTCTTGTGAAACATGAGTCTGATTTCAACTGTTGCATATAAATTATCAACACCGAAATATCAGCTGGAGAGACTCCACTAATCCTTGATGCCTGGCCAATAGTTCGAGGTTGCATTTTACTCAGTTTTTCTCTTGCCTCGTATGAAAGCGACTGAAGTGAGAAATAGTCAAATTCTGAAGGCAACGAAATATCCTCAAATTTGAGAATTCGATTGGCAACATCTCTTTCCTTCTCTATGTATCGTTGGTATTTCAACAATATCTCTGTTGCCATGACCACATCCGACTTGATATATTCTGGCAACATATCAACTTGAGCCTTTAATTTTGCAGAAATCGAAATCAGATTTTCCATACTGATTTCTGGACGCAAAAGTAGATTTACTAATTTTACTCTCTGCTGAAGAGACGGAGTATTAAGCTTTTCGAGAAGGTCATTTGCCTCACTGGGCAAAACAGGTATTTCTGTGACTGTTTGGACAAGACTATCGGTAAATCGGGACTTCTCCTCTACCCTACTCATCCGCTCACTGGATGCGAGACCTAAATCGTATGATAATGGCGTTAGACGAGTGTCAGCATTGTCTTGACGGAGCAGGATACGATACTCCGCTCTTGATGTGAACATTCTGTATGGTTCATCGACCCCTTTTGTTACTAAATCATCAATAAGGACACCTATGTAAGCTTGGGTGCGGTTTAAAACAAACGAGGGTCTGCCTTTAAGTTTGAGTACAGCATTGATACCCGCCATGAGTCCCTGACATGCAGCCTCCTCATAACCAGTAGTACCATTAATTTGACCGGCAAAATAGAGATTTTCTACCAACTTTGTTTCAAGGGTATATTTCAATTGAGTCGGCGGGAAATAGTCATATTCTATTGCATAGCCTGGCTTGAGGATTCTTGCACGCTCAAAACCTTGAATAGTGCGGAGGGCGTTTAGTTGCACTTCGAGAGGAAGTGAAGAGGAAAAGCCATTGAGATAATATGAGTGCGTGGACCAGCCTTCTGGTTCGACAAAAAGCTGATGGCGGTCTTTTCCAGCAAAGCGCACAATTTTATCTTCTATTGAGGGGCAGTAGCGCGGACCATGTCCTTGGATTCGGCCGGTGTAGAGCGGAGAGTGAGCGAACCCTGAGCGAAGGATGGAATGAGTTTGTTCGCTGGTATAGGCCAAGTAGCAAGGACGCTGTTTAGCCAATGGAAGGGTGTCGGTATAGGAGAATTTGCCTGGTTTGGCATCTCCTGGTTGTTGCGTTAGTTTATCAAAGTCAATCGTACGTCCATCTATTCGGACAGGGGTTCCTGTCTTGAGCCTTTCAACAACGAAACCAAAGTCACGCAATCTATCGGAAAGTCCTTCTGCGGACTCCTCCCCTATCCTACCACCCGACCAAGTAGAGTCACCAATATATATAGTGCCATTTAAAAAAGTTCCATTTGTTAGTATAACTGCTTTAGCAGAAATATCCAAACCTAAACGGGTGCGCACTCCTGATACTTTTCCACTTTCAAAGATTAAGTCAATCACTTCATCTTGCCATATTGAAAGATTAGGAGTATTTTCCAACACTTTTCTCCAATTAAGAGAGAATTGCACCTTGTCGCACTGAGCCCGTGGACTCCACATAGCAGGACCTTTTGACAGGTTGAGCATTCGGAACTGAATCATTGACTGATCCGTGACAATGCCTGAGTATCCTCCAAGTGCATCAATCTCTCTTACTATTTGACCTTTTGCCACTCCACCCATTGCAGGGTTACAAGACATTTGACATATTGTGTCGATATTAAGAGTAATGAGTAGCGTATTGGCACCAAGGTTAGCCGCTGCAGCGGATGCCTCGGCACCAGCATGACCACCACCTACAACAATGACATCATATTGAGGACTTTTCATAATGAGAATAAATTAGACATTGGTGAGGATATTTGAGAACAATAGGGTAGGGGAGGGAATGGATGTTTCATGAGAAACAGTATATTTAAATGATTGTTTTCCATAATGCTAAAGCATTGTTTTCGCGATTTCTCATTTCGGCTGCATCGATATCAGTCTTATCGCCCTGACCTAATAGATGAAGTATACCATGGATAATGACCCTTAGAAGTTCTTGTTCGAAGGAGGTGTTGAATATTGCAGAATTTTCTTTTACACGATCAACGCTAATCATTATATCTCCAGATATAACATCACCTTCAACATAATCGAATGTGATTATGTCGGTATATGTATCATGGTTGAGAAAGGTCTGATTGGCTGATAGGACATAGTCATCATCACAAAACAGGTACGATATTACACCGACTCGCTTCCCTTGATTGGATATTACACAGGTTATCCATTTCTTGAGGAGTGTTTCACTCGGAAGAGTTAAATTTTCGATTTGTTGTGAAAATGTGATGGCCATGATGAACAATTTCTGCAGTGGGTTGGGTAAAATGATTATTTGATTATTATGATTGTTATCAAAAATTCATACAGAATGTACGTTATATCAATAATATACCGCAAAAATCCTATTATAATTGGTCATTTTGAATGCGATATTTTCTGATTGGCAGAGAGCAATACTATAGGATTAAATCTCGTTGAGTTGTTGAAAAGATTTATAACTATGTTTTGATTCAACCTTTACTGGTTGGTAGAATTTGTCAAGAATATTTTTGCGTCTCTCGGATTCGCTATGACTAATTCCATGGAAAAAGAATTGAAGTTGGATAGATTGATTCGAAACAGAGATGCCATCGGCTAAACAACTGACTAAAGATAATACGTCGGGGGGAAGAATAGGGGAGATGGGATTCGAAGTATCTCCGTGTTGCTTTTGATCATTAGGAATTGCTATGTTAAAAAAGACACCATCGCAAGAATGATTGCATGAAATCAATAACGATGTCTCGGGATAGTTTTGGAGTAGAGACTGTATTGTGGCAAGAACGGGTACAGAGACTATAGCGTGATATTTAGCAAGGTTATTATTGTAACAAACCGAAGCCACTAAATCCTCAACTTGGCAAAGAGAAGCGCTACCTACCTGTATGACAATATTATCCATTGGTAATTTTGAAATATTATGATTTACAAAGATACTAATTTTTCATAACTTGTAGAAATAATCATTCACTTTTGCTTTATAGTATGGAGAGAGAGTAGGGGGTACTACACGGAAGAAATCGGTATTATTATGCAAACGGTTAAACTTTTCGATGTCGCTTTGTGAGGGTTGATGAGGTATTTCTTTACCTTCACGGCTTTCTCTACGTTCTTCCTTTTCACGCTGCATTTCGGCTTTTTCGTGTTCTAATAGACGCGTCATGATTTGTTGCTGGCGATTGATTGTCTGCTGGGTTATAACCTTATTAACAAGCTCTGTTTCGGTTTGTTCCATTTGCTTGATGATTTGGTCGATTTCTTTTTGTAATTTTGAATTGCCAGCATCGCCTTGTTTCAATTCTTGTCCATATTCTTGCATCATACGACGTATCATCTCTTGTTGAGCGGCCATTCGTGCGAATTCTTCACTCATTTGAAAGCTGGATTTATCACCTATTTTTTTACGTCCATTAGGTTTGTCTTTTCCTTGTTTGTCAAGTTGTTTCTTCAATGCCTCCATTTGTTTGTTCAACTCTTGCTGCATCTGTTTCATGGATTTGGCGGAGGGTTTGCCTTTGCCAGGCTTACTACAATTTCCTTGTTTTTTATTTCCTGGATTCTTACAACTTCCAGAGTTCTTTTTTTGCTGGTTTTGCCTCATTTGTTCTTGCATTCTGTCGAGGGATTCAGCCATGACAAGGGCAAGATTGTTGAAAGAAGTCATAGTATATTGCATTGACTGTGAGGACTGTGTATTTTTATATGTCCCGTAGAAAGATTGATTCATTTCCAACAGACCAGACAGGGAACGCGATATGTTGTTGTTGACATCGGAAAGGTTTTTATTAATCATTTGTGCCACCGAAACCTGACGCTTAGCTATTGCCCGCAGGGAGTCTTCTACTACCTTAAAATCGTCCTTTATTTTGTTTTGAGAGCCGATTATGGACTGATATTTGGGATCCTGGATGTAAATGGACCGAATTTGATTAATTAACGATTCTTGGTTGAACGAGAGATTAACCAGGTTCTTTAACAGATGCCTGATTAACTCGGAGTCTTCAGCTAAGTCTTGTTGTTCAACATCCTGTTGGGCTTCAGCAAGTTGTTCAGATAGTTCATCCAGCTGTTGGGCTGCATCTTTTTGTTGTTTCGATGCATCTTTGTTTTTGCCTTTACCTAAGTTGTTTTCTGCTCCATGCTGGTTTTCATCAATCTTTTTCAACTGTTCCGGATTGACTTTAAAGTCAATATTTTCATCGATTTTTTTGTAATCTGATTGGATTTGTTTAAACTCCTGTTTCAGTTGTTCAAATTGTTGAGAAGCCTCTTGTTGGTGCTTTAAAGCAGTCTCTTTGTCTTCTTTGTTTTTTGCCGTTTCTGATTCTTTAGATAGTTCTCTTTGCTTTTCAGCTAAATCCTCAGCCTTATGAATTGCATCTTCTACTCGTTTCTCCATCTCAAGGCGTTTCATTAACTCTATGTTTTGGTCAAGCTGTTTTTCAAGCTCTTCACTGTCAAGCTTTAATTTATTGAGTTGTTCTTGCACATTCTTTTTGTCTAAATCCTTCATCAACTTCTCCATCTCCTGCATCATATTTTTCATTTCCTCATTCAAAACCTCGTTCATTAACCTGTCGAGTTCTTGTTGCTTTTGCAGGAGTTTTTCGCTTTGGTCTTTATATTTTTGTTCAAGTTGTTTATTTTCACGTAACTGCGATTGCATTTGTTGAAGCATTTTCTTTACTTCTTGCTGCTTTTTTGATAGTTCTTGGAAATCTTTCTTATCTTGCCAGTTCAGTTCCTTCTTATTCACCAGATTACGCATTAATTCACTAATATCTTCTTGCATTTTTTTCAGCTCAGACATTGACATCTGAGCCCTTTCTTGGGCTTCATTAGAGTTACGCTCCAGGATATTATCCAGCTCTTTTTCTGTTGGTATACTCACTTCAAATTGTTGCGAGGTGGCAGATTTGGGGCCATGAATAGCATCATTGTCCCACACTTCGAAATAATATACCAGTTTGTCTCCAGGAGATAATTCTATTTCAGACAGATTGGTTGAATAGTAAAAGTCCTGTACCGTCTCTTTAGTGATTCCAATATCAAAAGTGGATACTGACTTGACGGTAGTATCTGAGACATTGGTTTTCACCATCTTGAAAACCAACTTTGTGAACCCGTAATCATCCTTTATCCGACCAGTGAAAAACAAGCGGTCATTCGTAATGGAATCACGTGTTTCCATAACCGAAATGATAGGCGACATGTCAGCTATGGCCGAAACAGAATACTTCAAAGTGTCGGAACGCGATGCATAGCGATTAATGGCATAAAAACCATAGTTGAAAGAATGTAGAGCCCTGAATGACAAAGACACACGCCCGTTTTCATCCGGGGAAACAACTTTTGTCTGGTCCTCAGAAAAGAAATAAAGAGTATCGACATTACGGGTGTTGAAAAGCCATTTTACTATGGTTCCTTCTGGCACGACAATATCGCCCTCGTTAGGCAAAGTTTCTTCTGTCTTTTGTGTGTAAGCAGGGTAGGAAATATGCGTCAGGAAATCGACAATAGAGGGCTTTGGGATAACATTGAGAGTATACTCCGGTGAACGTACTTCTGCTGCCTGAAGAACAAAAGAACAAGACCGCTGTACAGTTTTAAAGACATAAGAATAATGCGATTTATCTATTTGATGCATTCTGAACACATTACCTTCAATATTAATAAACGCTTCAGACGGGACTGCATCACCTTCAACCAATACCTTTAACTCAAAATCATCGTGCTGAAAAGCTTCCAAAGGAGAGGACTGCACGACAAATGAAAAGGGGGCAGGACGTTCAAAATAGGTGTTATAGTGAGCAATACGATGCGAAGGGGACGTAAGCAGGGTAGGGGAGACCACAAGCATAATAAGCACCACAAACAAAGGTATTGCAGCATATTTCACATACTTCTTGTTTGCTTTGATATCAATGGCCTGATGAAAGGGGAGAGGACTGAGCTGAGCCGTTTTCTGCTCAATGGCAGATGTAAGCAAACTATCGTCTGCACCCGTGTTTTGTTGTTGTAGTTGCAAAAGATTTAACAACTTATCTTTAATCTCAGGAAAGTGATTTCCAATAATGAGAGCGGCCTCCTCATAGGAAATAACTTTACCTAAGCGAAACATCTTCATTAAAGGCAACACCACATAATATCCCAAAATCACTACTGCAGCTATCAGATAAAACCAGAAAAGAATGGCTCTCACCACGCTCCCGAAATAACCGAAATACTCAAGTAGAGCGACTATCAAAAAAAGAGACAATAATAAGGCCAGGGAATACAATATTCCCTTTATCATCCTGTTCTTATAATATTTACGGATGAAACGGTTGAGATTGTCAAGTATTGTGCCCGTACTTTTCACAAGTCAAAATTAACTTGCAAAGATACAAAAAAAAATTTGTTTATTGCCAATTCAATTAAAAAACGTACCTTTGCACAACAAATACAAGCACTATGAACAAAGTAATAATCATTACAGGAGCCTCATCGGGATTCGGCAAATCCATTGCCGAAAGACTGGCAAAAAAAGGACACAGAATATATGGCATCTGCCGTCGCCAAATGACCCATCCCAACATTGTCTACATGCAAGGCGACATTCGTGATACCGCACGTATAGAACAGATTGCTAAAGAAATATATGAAAAAGAGAAAAGAATTGATGTACTGATAAACAATGCAGGGATGGGACTTGGAGGAGCCTTGGAGCTGACCAACTGGGACGAAATCAAACTGCAAATGGAGACCAACTTCTACGGCTGTGTAAATGTCTGCCAAAAAGTACTTCCCTACATGCGCAAGCAACGCTATGGAAAAATCATTAATTTCAGCTCTATTGCCGGTATTGAAGGCATCCCCTACCAAGGGTTCTACAGCTGCTCAAAATTCGCCATAGAGGGCTTTTCTGAGGCTCTCAGCGCCGAAGTCAAACGCTTTGGCATCTCCGTTTCCATTGTCGAACCTGGCGACTTTGCCACCGGCTTCACCGCTGTCCGCACCAATTCCGATGAAACGCTGAAAGACCCCGACTACGGCCCTGTTTTCACCCAAGTCAAGGAACGCTTCGAAAAGGAGGAGATAAACGGTCTAAAGCCCGAATACATGGCAAAAAAGGTAGAGAAAATTGTCAATGCCAAGCATCCCCATCTGCGTTACTGCGTGGCCAATCTCGAACAAAAGCTTTCCGTCATTCTTAAGCGCTTTATTCCCGGCAACTGGAATGTAGCAATACTGCGGAGCTACTACAAAAGCTAACCGAAAGACAATCAATCATATTCTTCATGTAGTTAGCGCACTACCGTCACCGTACCTGTCTTACGAAGCAAGATTTTAGGTTCCAATTCTCTGCGGTAAAGAATAGTATAAACATAGCATCCTGATGGCAACTCCATGCCATCCTTTGTGCCGTCCCAACTGTCGAAAATATTATTCGTATACCATACTTGCTGACCACCGCGGTTATAAATCCATATCTCCCCATCAATGAGATTCTCGCCATAAACCTTGAATCGACTATTTTCCGAAAGACTTGGGGCAATGATATTGGGAACATAAATCCCGTCTCTCATGATGTGAAGGGTTAATGTGGCTGAATCACTGCATCCCAAATTATCATAAACCACCAACATAATAACCACTGAATCATTATTTAAAGGGAACGAATAATTCACCCATGGCGAAGTGCTTATTTCTATCCCATCGGCATACCAAACACGTCTATACACGTCAACACTCTTATCCATTAGCACCACCTCTGGTCGTTCAAAATCCAACACATTCCGGTCTGCAGTAGGTTTTGCCTTAATAGTTTCACGTTTAGGCAATGATAAACTGATTTCTGTTCCGCAAGAACTGTCAGACTCATAAGCCATATAAAGGAAATAAGTCCGTAACGTGTCGGGGGTAACAGTAATAACACTGTCTCTCTCAAACCCGTCAATCTCATGGTTATCTGGTATGGAGTGCCATAGAATGTAACTACCGTCACCAGAGGCACGAAGAATATATTGGTTATGCTGGCAGACATACTCACTTTCTATTGTAGGCTGAGGAGGAGGACTCAAAACCTCAATATTCAAACGCGCAATACTGTCACATGTCTCCCCAACAGAAAAATACACATTATACGTGCCCGCAGAATCAAAAGTTTGACCATTCCAGTTACATACACTGCCACACACAATAGTATCTGTTTCGCTATATTGCTGCGATGCTATGACTAATGACATTGATTGTTGATACGATGTTATTTTCATACACTCATCCACATAACTAAACCGTACTCTCACTGTGTAATTGCCAGGCTGTGAATAATTATGAAAAACATTAATACCCTGTTTCACTGTTCCATCGCCAAAGTCCCATAATACCGTTGTAAAACCACTTTTCAAGACCTCTGAGGTGAAAAATAACGTATCATATATACAGAAGACATTGTTTGTGCTGTCATACAAGGAGAAAGGAATACCATTCAGTAGCGAATAAGGATTGATAGGGTCAAGGCTGGCACCCACCGAATAGGCATAACTCTCCGCAAGACCCAACCCATATACGTGGGACACAAATCCGCCATTGTTCGACCTAAGTGAATGAACTCCATGTTCCACATTGATTTGAGCATAAACATACTCACCACTCCCCAATAAAGGCCGGAAAACTGAAGGGCTAAGCTGTTGGTTGTCAAGGTATATATCATTAGAATAGATGTCCTTTGTAACAATATTGACAAAATGAGAATCGACAACATCAGTGCTAAATGTGGCAAAAGTGACATGCGATACCTTCTCTTCAATGGGATGAATTATCGTTGCCGATGGGTCGCCATGAGTACCTCCGCACGATGTCCCTGTCAAATAGAGAGAAACACTGACAGGTTTTGTTGTCCTGAGATAAATAGCAGTATCACCATTCAATGAACGGACCTCAATCTCCCTACTTTGTCGAGCCGCCAAAGTGAACAATGTAGTATTATTGCTCCTCACCATAGTATTATTCTCAAGAGCCGTTATCTTAATAATATCGAATGTCCGTGTTTTCGAAGCCACTATACCAAAACGAGTCCCCCAATATTCTGTCGGGACAGCCTGCTCATACAAATGGTCACAAGCCACACAATTTGAGGGGACATACGCACATTCATTCCCCACAAATACAGCAAAAGGCTTGCATTCTTCCGTCCAAACCTCCGTGCCCGACAAATCACCGCTTGACTGTACCATGAAAGTCTCACCCGTATTCAACATAACAGAATCCGTTATTCCATTCCGGAATCTTCCTCCGGCACTGTTTACCATCGTGTTAATATACACCAATGTGCTATCCTGCACAGCCACGACACAAAATTCATTGTTTCTTATCGTTTCTCCCATGGTCTGCAAAACATAATGTTCCTTCAAACCAACCGTTGGAAGCACATTCGTAATGTCATATGTATGTGATGCATAATTTGAAGCATATAATGAAACCGACGCCTGAGTAGTGACATGCAATCCCAAGCCCATAACCTCCTCTTCAATATGATGTTGAAAAGTATCTGGAATATGAATTGTTGTCACCAGTCCCGGTGTAACAGTAAATGAACAACTCCAAAAACCCGAGGCTGTCGACACCTGTCCCGTTGTCGAGCGATCCCCGGATACCAATAAACTTAAATCATTACCACTGTTTGGAAGAAACGCTACCCAAAAATCCCTCCCCATAGTTGAGACCACCTGAGCACTTGTCAAATAACCTATCAAGACAAAGACAATCAATATACTCAAGTGTCTCATAACCATTCTCTATTACACTATCCCATACAGCAACGTCTTATTTAATCGCTTTACGGAAAATAGCACGCTTCATTATCGGCTCCGACTTATATGTCGTATCCCATATCCTTTGTGCCTCATTACCTATTATCTGCGGGTTGGAATAAGCCCAACGTACATTCCTCTTGATTGCATTACTGCTCATATAAGCGTAGTAAATCGAATGTACCCCGCGCTTCTGCCAATCCGGGTGTACCCCGTTCAGCAACAAATCGATGTCAGTGAACTTATGCAATGCCCTGAGTATATGTATCCACCCAAAGGGGAACAGATGCCCGTTGGCCTTCTTGTAGGCTGCATTCAAATCCGGAATACTCAATCCGAATGCAACAAGATTATCTTCCTCATCCACCACAAATCCGGCAAAATCCAGATTAATGAACGGGAAATATTCATTGATATATACATCTATCTCCTTCTCAGTCAAAGGGACAAAATCATACAAATCGCTGAAAGCCGCATTAATGGTATAGAAAAACTTGCGGGCATAAGGATACACCTCCTTGCGCGACTTGAACTTCAATATCCTCAAATGGTACTTCTGAAGTATCAACTCATTTATCCGCGCCACCTTGTCGGGGATGGGCTGTGACGCATGAATCTGATACTGAGCCCAACGGCAAGGAATCTCATACCCCGCACGCTCAATAAAGTCAATATAATATTTGGGATTGTACAAAGTGCTGATATTCTGACGCTGGTCAAAACCCTCTATCACCCAGCACTCCTTGTCCATATCCGTAAAACCGAAAGGTCCTTCCACCTCAGTCATTCCCTTCGACTTACCCCACTCCACAACACTGTCAAGCAACTTGGTGAAAACATCATAATCCTCTATAAAGTCAAACCAGCCAAACCGCACAGCCTTCTTATTCCACCTCTCGTTTACCGAATGGTTGATAATACCCGCCACACGGCCCACCACCTTCTTGCCACGGTAGGCCATCCACATTTTCAGCTCGCAATGGTCAAGCGAAGGGTTCTTCTTGGTCAACAACCCAAGCTCGTCATTCATCAACGGTGGAATATAAGTGGGTACATCCTTAAAGAGCTTGTTGGGGAACTTAATGAAAGTCCTTACCCCACAACGACTGGTAACCTCTTTGATTATAATGGATTCCATAGCGATAGTTTTTACAATACCGACATCTGTTTAAAGCATTTATAGATTTTTTCCACAGCATAGTCTATCTGCTCGTGCGTGTGGGTAGCCATCAAAGCAAAACGTATCAGAGTATCCTCAGAAGGCACTGCCGGCGGAATAACAGGAGTAACGAAAACACCCTCCTCAAATATCATGTGGGTAAGAATGAATGTCTTCTCCGCATCACGTATAAACAACGGGATAATGGGTGACTTGGTATGACCTATCTCAAAACCCAAATCCTTGAAAGCCTTCATAGCATATCTGGTATTGTCCCACAATGCCACATTGCGCTCCGGCTCCGTGCGCATGATGTGCAGAGCGGCACGCACCGAGGCGGTGGCGGCGGGAGGTATCGAGGCCGTAAAAATATACGGACGCACACTATGTTTCATATAGTTGATGGTCTCCTTATCAGCGGCGATAAAACCACCCACCGAAGCCAGCGACTTGGAGAACGTACCCATAACTATCTCCACATCCTTCAACCGGTCATAGTGGTCGCAAGTTCCACGTCCTTCTCTGCCGAAAACCCCCAAACCGTGAGCCTCGTCAACCATCAGTGTAGCCTGGTACTTGTTGCACAAGTCAACCAAAACATCGATGGGAGCCACATCGCCCTCCATCGAGAACACACCGTCGGTAACCACAAGCTTGCTTGCCTCGAGAGGACACTTCTGCAACTGGCGTTCCAAATCCTCCATGTTGCAATGCTTATACTTCATTGTGGTGGCAAAAGTAATTTGCTTGCCCTCCATGATTGAAGCATGATCCAACTCGTCAAACAACACATAGTCGCTGCGGCCGGTAACACAGGGGATAGTGCCTGAATTAGCCTGGAATCCAGCTGAGAACAGCATGACACCGTCCTTGCCCATAAATTCGGCCAACTCGTCCTGCAACTGGATATGGATGTCCAGTGTACCATTCAGGAACGGCGAGCCAGCACAACCTGTGCCATACTTGTCGATTGCGGCTTTGGCGGCCTCTTTAATCTTAGGGTGATTGGTAAGACCAAGATAAGAATTAGAACCGAACATCAGCACTTTCTTGTCACCGACAAGCACCTCTGTATCCTGTTCCGACGAAATAGGTGTAAAATAAGGATAAATGCCCTTAGCCTTGGCTTCCTGCGGGGCTGTATAACGCGCTAATTTCTTTTGTAAAGGTTTCATCTAATGTCTATAGCATTAAAAAATATAAAAATGCAAAATAACAAAAAAAATTTCATATTGCAAAATTCTGTTCTGTTAAAAAAGAGAACAGACGTTCTGTCAATCGGCTGGCACCAATTCTAAAAAATTGATTAGTAGTTTGTTCTTTACCCAATAATTGAACTGTTAAATCATAATATTTTAACACTTCCTCGGGCGTTGATATACCTCCGGCGGCTTTAAAACCGACCCATTTACCAGTCTCTTCATGATGTTTTTTTATTGTTTTTAACATCACTTCGGCTGCTTCCAAAGTTGTCGAAACAGCTATCTTGCCTGTCGAGGTCTTGATAAAGTCGCCACCGGCCTTTATTGCCAACTCCGAAGCCTTGGCAATGTTTTCAGGACTTTGCAACTCTCCCGTCTCGAGTATCACCTTCAGTGTGCGCTCTCCCACCTCGTTCTTGATAGCAGCTATTTCGTCAAACACCTTGGCATAGTTCCCCTCAAGGAAAGAGCCACGCGAAATGACCATGTCTATCTCGTCGGCACCTTCGTCGAGGGCATAACGCACCTCCTGCAACTTGACGGGTAGGGGAGACTGCCCTGCCGGAAAAGCCCCCGCCACCGAAGCCACACGGATGCCGCTGCCTTGAAGGCACTGGCGCGCATGTCGCACAAAAACAGGGTAAACGCAAACAGCAGCCACATGACTGATGCCCTTTGACTGATCTTGCAGCGACATGGAACGGCTGCATAATTTTTCAACCCTCTCGAACGTGTCGCTGCCCTCGAGAGTGGTATTGTCTATACACGAAAAAACCCGCCGCAGACTATCGTAAGTCCCGGCTGAAACAATATCGGTTGCCATAGGTCTATTACTATTTATAATAATTTGTTTATCTTCTCAACCCGCCGCTGATGGCGCCCGCCTTCGAAAGGAGTGTCCAGAAACTCGTCAACGATTCTCAAAGCCACATCCTGCGAAATGAACCGGGCAGGGAGCGACACCACATTGCAGTCATTGTGTTGACGACCGAGATGCGCTATCTCCTCGTTCCAGCACAAGGCGCAACGCACATTGGGATACTTGTTTACAGTCATCTGTACCCCGTTGCCGCTACCGCATATCACTATGCCGCGACTATATTCACCACAATTCACAGCGTGTCCCACCTGATGTGCATAGTCAGGATAGTCGACACTTTCGTTGCTGTTTGTGCCATAGTCTTTTACGTCGAACCCTCTTGCAACAAGATGGGCTTTCACAACCTCTTTCAATTCATAACCGGCATGATCACATGCTATAGGGATAATTTCTTTCATATCAAACAATGTTTAAAACTTTTTCAAAGATGCAAAGATACCACAAATACATAAACTATTAATACTAAACACGATTTAATTATACACAACTTTTTAACCAACTCCATAGTTGAAAGAAAATCAAAGCTATAACAAATATCAACATAATTTGTTTACAACCTATTCATAATTGTGTCAATAAAAAATGACAGAAAAAAAACATCCCTTCAATGTTGATAAACGCTGTTTTTTTCATCCATTTTCAACACAAAAAAACGGCTGTAAATGCTCAAAACCCTATCAACATACCCTTGTTAGTTCACTATCAACAATACGTTAATAAACCTTACTCTTTTTTAAACCCAATGCATTGAAAAAAATAACCTGTTAATAAAAGTACTTTATCGAAATAGCATAAAAATATCTGAAATAAATTATCAACAGAATTGACAAGGAAAGATATAAAAATAAAATATAAAAAAGATATAAAAGGAATAATTATAAAGGAGGTCTGAAGCAGGTGATGCTACACTGCTTTTTCTATAGTTGACCGGTACTTTACTATGCGTTTTCCTATGTTTTGATATAGAACTGATATATATGTGATATATATGTAATATATATGTGATATAGAAGTGACGGATAAATGTCGAAGAAAGAACGTTTTAGGAGATGCAATGGCGGGATGATGCAGTTATGATTGAAGAAAAAATCTGTTTTATAGTTAATTAGATGGTCATTTAATGCATTAAATTTTCACCTGGTTAAAATATATATTTTAACCTGACGGGTGCTATCACGGCAATGGGGAATAAATGTAAAATTTTGATATTCGAAAAAATAATGTATTTTTGCATTTTGTAATAGATACAATCCAAAGGGTTGTAATGTTTGATTATTATGTAAATACGAGGTTTATGGATAATGTTTTTTTAAAAAACGAGATTATTCGTCTTAAAAAAGAGAAAAATGCTGTTATTTTAGGTCATTACTATCAGCGTGACGAAATACAGGATCTTTCGGACTATATCGGCGACAGTTTGGCCTTGGCTCAGATGGCTCAGCAATGCAGCAATGACATAATTGTGTTTTGCGGTGTCCATTTCATGGCTGAGACGGCTAAAATATTAAATCCTTCGCGTAAAGTTCTTTTGCCCGACTTGACGGCAAGCTGCTCGTTGGCGGAGTCGTGCAAAGGGGAGGATTTTGCCAAATTCAAGGCCGAACATCCCGACCACATGGTTATTTCTTACATTAACTGCACTGCCGAAATTAAGGCAATGTCCGATTTGATTTGCACGTCGGGCAATGCCGAAAAGTTGGTGCGCTCGTTGCCCGAGGATCAAAAGATTATCTTTGCACCGGATAAAAATCTGGGCGGTTACATCAACAGTGTAACAGGTCGCAACATGTTGTTGTGGGACGGTGTGTGTATGGTTCATGATGCCATGCGCGCCGAGAGGGTGTTGGAACTCAGAGCCGAACACCCCGATGCAGTTGTGATTGCTCATCCCGAGTGCAACGGAGCTTTGCTCAAGGTGGCAGACTTTGTGGGCAGCACCAAGGCAATGCTTAACTATATCGAAAAGTCGGGTCACAAGAAATTCATTGTCGCCACCGAGACGGGTATTCTTTACGAGATGCGCAAAAACAATCCCGACAAGGAGTTTATAGTGGTGACAGCGAAGGAGGGGTGTAATTGCGCCGACTGCAGTTATATGAAGCAGAACACGCTCGAAAACCTCTATGCCTGCCTGCGCGACGAGACCCCCGAAATAGTGATGGATGCCGAGACAATCGAACGCGCTAAGACACCTATTGTGAGGATGCTGGAGTTGTCGAAACAGTTGGGAATTATTAAATGAGAGGACAGCAACAGGTATATGACTATTTGGAGCGGCAGGGAATAAAGTTCGACTATTATGAACATCCTGAGGCTCCAACCATCGAGATTGCGGCGCAGTTCTATCGCGGCGAGGGTACGGTGTTGTGCAAGAATCTGTTTTTCCGTAACCATAAAGGTAATAAACACTATCTGGTTATTATGGATGCGCGGCACAATATGGACATACATGAGATAGAGCATCGTCTGCACCAAGGTAAATTGTCGTTTGCGTCGCCGGAGCGAATGATGAAATATTTGGGTGTAAGACCGGGGTCGGTGTCGCTGTTTACGTTGGTGAACGACGTCAACCATGAGGTGATTTTGTTTGTTGACAAAGGGTTGTTGAGTGCTGAGAAGGTGAGTTTCCATCCCAACGACAACACAGCATCGTTGGTTATCAGTTGCGAGGATATGATGAGGTTTATAAAAAGCACTGGAAACCAGTATGAAATAACAGATTTATATTAGGTTTACGAAGATTAAGACATAGAAGAAAGAGTAGGGAAGAGGAAATGTTGAAAAAATGACGGAAATTGTTGATAACGAATAAAAAATGTTTCACGTGAAACAAGTAGAATATAGTGTTGAAGCCACTTGCGGGCTACTTGAATTCCTGTCGCAGCAGATGCCCGACAGCAGCCGCACCAAGGTAAAGGAGTTGCTGGCCCACAGTGTGTGTGTGGACGGCAGGAGGGTGAGTCAATTTAATTACCCTCTCCAACCTGGCATGAAGGTGACAATAGAGAAGGTGGGGTACAAGGAAAGACTGAAACCGCGCGAGCTGGATATTGTGTTTGAGGATGAACATTTGTTTGTTGTCAACAAGCATGAGGGTCTGCTTTCATATAGCAAGAAGGGTACTGACATGACGGTAATCACCGTGTTGAACAGGTATCTGTCGCTTACCCACCAAAGTTGCAATGCCCATATAGTGCACCGGTTGGACAGGGATACTTCGGGTTTGATGGTGGTGTCCAAGTCGAAGCAAGTGTCGCAGCGGTTTGAGGCCGACTGGAAGGGGTTGGTGAATGACCGTGCCTATGTGGCAGTGGCGTGGGGGAAGATGGAACCGCGTGAGGGTACTATCCGTTCCTGGCTCACCGACGGGCAGTATTGTGTGCTGTCGTCGCCTACCGACAACGGAGGAAAACTGGCCGTGACCCATTACAAGGTGGTCAAGACCAGTAGGCGTTATTCTCTGCTGGAGTTGCGACTGGATACGGGCCGCCGCAATCAAATCAGGGTTCATTTGCGTGAAGAAAAACACCCTGTTGTCCATGACCCTATGTATGGGTATAAGGACGATGTGTCGCCAATAAACCGTTTGGCTCTCCATGCTTTCCGTTTAGGGTTTACACACCCCGTCACCGGCAAGCGGATGCAGTTCGAAACCCCTTATCCCGACTCGTTTCTGAAATTAATGGAACTTTAGACACAATAAAAAAAATAATTGTACGTTAGTAGCAAAATAATATATAATATAATGATACGTATAAGGTTCTTAGCAGTGGCTATGGCATTGGTGTTGCAGACGTTCACCGTCAGGGCTCAGTTTCTGCCCGGCGTTTCCAGCGACACCGATTCCGTGCGGTTGCCCAAATGGGAGCCTCATCTTTCGGTTACTACCGGCTTTATGGGTTCGTCATTTGGTGACAACCGTCTTTTCACCAGTGTCGCTCCGTCGATAGTTTATCGTCCCAGCGACAGATGGACGCTATCGGCGGGATTTCGCATCACTTCCGACATGGGTCTCAACCCCAACTATTCTTTGTCGGCCCCGGCCAAGGACTTGGCTCCTTACAAACGTAATGGCGGCACGGGGCTTGCCTCGGCTTATGCGGCTGGCTCTTACCGGGTGAGCGATAACTTTTGGCTGGCGGCTGCGGTACACCATATCGGTGGCACTTATGCCCCGTTGTATGGTTTTGCCAATGGCGAGGTGCTGGATGTTTCGGCCACGGCTATCTCGGCAGCTGCCGCTTTCCGGTTCAACAACGACAGTTTCCTACAGCTTTCTTTCACGGTGATGCGCGACCACTATGGCACCATGCCTTTCCTCTACCACGACATGTGGATGCATTGCGGAGGAGGTGCCTGGGGTTTGTATGCCTCGCCTTCGGACTATTACCGCATGGCTTCACCGTTTTCACCCTATTATTACGGAGGACTATATTGAGTTTTTCGCCTTTTCCAATAACAAGACAATATTAACAAAATGGAGTATAACACCCAACGAACAAAACTGAAGATAAACGATTACGGACGTAATATATACAAACTAATACAGTATACCAAAGCCGTTGAAGACCGCGACAGACGTACGCGGATGGCTGAAGCCATAGTAGACATTATGGCTCAGAACAGCCCCGACGACAAGGATGCCGAAGACTACAAACGCAAATTCTGGGTGCATCTGATGATTCTGGCCAACTGGGAGCTGGACGTGGATATGCCTTACGAAATATCACCGCAGGAGACTGTGGAATTTGAGCCTAACACTTTGAGCTATCATCAAGAAGATTTCCACTACCGTCATTATGGTTCGATAATGGAGAAGATGATTCACAAGGTGGCGGAATATCCTGAAGGGGAGGAGCGTGAGGAGTTGATAGAGCTGATTGCCCACGCCATGAAGCGCGACTACCTGTTGTGGAACAGCGACACTGTGGAGGACGAGGTTGTCCGCAAGCAGCTTGAGAACCTTTCGGAAGGGAAGCTCCAGTTGCCCGACAGTTTCCAGTTCAAGGATTTCCGCGAATACCTGAAGGGCACCGATGAAGAACGCAGAGCCAACGGCACCCACAAGAAGAAAAAGAAGAAAAAGAAACAAAAATAGGAGTCAGGAATGTCCTCATTCGAAATAACAGGTGGATACAAACTCCACGGCACCATCAATCCTCAGGGCGCGAAAAACGAGGCCTTGCAGGTGTTGTGTGCCACTCTGCTCACCAGCGATAAGGTTACGATAGACAATATTCCCGACATCCGCGATGTAAATAAGCTCATCGGCCTTCTTCAGCTGCTGGGTGTCAGTGTGCGCCGTCTCAACGACGACAGCACCCTCCTCACCGAAGGACGCAGTTATGAGTTCCAAGCCAATGCGGTGAACCTCGATGTGCTGGAGGGGGAGGAGTTTGCCCAGCAAGCCACTGCCCTGCGGGGCTCTATCATGATAGTGGGACCTCTGCTGTCGCGCTACGGACGGGCAATGGTTCCTCAACCCGGCGGCGACAAGATTGGACGCCGTCGTCTCGACACCCACTTCCTTGGCATGGAAAAACTGGGTGCCATCGTCACTCAGCGAATGGGTGGCTATAAGGTGGAGGCCGACAAGTTGAAAGGCTGCTATATGCTACTCGACGAAGCCTCCGTTACCGGCACAGCCAATATCATCATGGCTTCTGTGCTGGCCGAAGGCACCACCACCATCATGAATGCCGCCTGCGAGCCGTATGTCTACCAACTTTGCAAAATGCTCAATAGCATGGGGGCCAATATCGAGGGGGTGGGGTCGAACCTCCTCACCATCCATGGTGTCAAGGAACTTCATGGATGCCGCCACCGCCTGTTGCCCGACATGATTGAGGTGGGCTCCTTTATTGGCATGGCCGCCATGACGCAGAGCGACATCACCATCCCCAACGTGGGCATGGAGCACCTCGGGCTTATCCCCAAAGTGTTCCGCCGTTTAGGTATAGAGGTGTGGCAGAAAGGTGACGACCTTTTTGTCCCGTCACAGGAGCATTATGAGATTGAGCGTTTCATGGACGGCTCTATCATGACCGTCTCCGATGCCCCGTGGCCTGGTTTCACCCCCGACCTCATCAGCATTGCACTTGTCGTTGCCACACAGGCACGCGGCAGTGTCCTCATCCATCAGAAGATGTTCGAAAGCCGCCTGTTCTTTGTTGACAAACTGATCGACATGGGTGCCCAAATCATTCTGTGCGACCCCCACCGTGCCACTGTCATCGGTCTTGACCGTCAGCACCGCCTGCGGGGTGTGCGTATGTCCTCCCCCGACATCCGTGCCGGCGTGGCACTGCTCATCGCCGCCCTCTCGGCCGACGGCAAGAGCCGTATTGACAACATCGAACAGATAGACCGTGGCTATCAGCACATCGACCAAAGATTGCGCCTTCTTGGTGCCCAAATTGAACGTATCGAATAATAATAATAAAGCACCTAAATATTATGTTTGATTTCTTGAAGCATAAACCAAAAAAAGCCATTCCCACTTTCGAACCCCTTGGCATCGACATTCATTGTCATCTCCTGCCGGGAGTGGATGATGGCTCCAAGAGTAATGAAGAAACCCTTGCATGTATGCAAGTAATGAACGATGCCGGTTTTAAAAGCGTCATCTGCACTCCCCATTACCAATATCCACGCTTCCCCAACGAAGAAACCGACATTCTCAACCGTTTCGACAGCCTTCGCATCGACCTTAACGGCGAGGGTTCCCCGGTCAAACCGCAACTCATTGGGGTGGCTGGTGAATACCGTGTCGACAGCGGCTTTGCCGACCGCATACAAAAGAATCAGTTCCTCCTGGTTGGTAACCGTTTCCTCCTTGTTGAGTTTTCGCTCCACCAACAAGTCATTGGACTCGACCAAGTGATGTTCGACCTTCAGATGAAAAACCACGAGGTCATTCTTGCCCACCCCGAGCGCTACCCTTATTATAGCTCATCTTCTTCCAAACTCCAACGTCTTAAAGACATGGGTGTCTATTTCCAGGTCAACATACTCTCGCTGATTGGCTTCTATGGCGATGGTTCGAAGCGCAAAGCCTACGAGATGATAGACAAAGGTTGGGTCGAGTTCCTTGGCACCGACATGCACAACACCCTCTATGCCCAGGCTCTCATCGACGCCACCCACGACCGCAAAGTCATCAAACTCCTCGAAACCCACAAATTCCTCAACAGCGAGGTCACCAGTCCCCAGCCTTTCAAAACTAAAAACATATAATTAAACATGGACGCTCTCAATGCCATTTCCCCCATCGACGGCCGCTACCGTTCAAAGACCGAATCCCTTGCCGCCTACTTTTCCGAATCCGCCCTCATCCGCTATCGTGTCAGGGTTGAGATAGAGTATTTCATAGCCCTTGGCCAACTCCCCGAACTGCCCCTTCACGCTCTTTTCACCTCCCGTCCCGAACTTGTTGAAAAGCTTCGCGACATCTATCGCAACTTCACCGATGCCGATGCCTTGCAGGTAAAGGAAATAGAAAAAACCACCAATCACGATGTCAAAGCCGTCGAGTACTTCATCAAGCAGCGTTTCGATGAGCTTCAACTTCAGCCCTACAAAGAGTTTATCCATTTCGGTCTCACCTCGCAGGACATTAACAACACCTCCGTCCCTCTTTCCCTCAAGGAATGTCACGAGCGCGAACTCATGCCACGCTACCGCGAACTGCTCAACACCCTCGAAGAGCGTGCCCGCCAATGGGCTGACATCCCCATGCTGGCCCACACCCATGGCCAACCCGCTTCCCCAACCACTCTTGGCAAGGAAATCATGGTCTTTGCCTATCGTCTGCGTCGCCAGTTAGACACACTCGATCAAATCCAGTTTTGTGCCAAGTTCGGTGGTGCCACCGGCAATTTCAATGCCCATTTGGCTGCCTATCCTTCCGTCGACTGGCTTTCCTTTGCCAACGGTTTTGTTGCCAACCATCTTGGTCTCGAGCGGCTGCAATACACCACACAGATTGAGAACTACGACTTCCTTGCCGCCTATCTCGACAACTGCAAGCGCGTCAACACCATTCTCATCGACCTCTGCCGCGACATCTGGACCTACATCTCCATGGAGTACTTCAAACAGCAAATCAAAGCCGGCGAAGTAGGCTCCTCGGCCATGCCCCACAAGGTCAATCCTATCGATTTCGAAAACGCTGAAGGCAATCTCGGTCTGGCCAACGCCATCCTCGAGCACCTCAGCCGCAAGCTCCCCATCTCCCGTCTCCAGCGCGACCTCACCGACTCCACTGTCAGCCGCAACCTCGGCGTCCCCATCGCCCATACTCTCATCTCCATAGCCTCTCTGCAGAAAGGCCTGGGAAAACTCCTCCTCAACCAGCAGGCACTCTACAACGACCTCGAAAACAACTGGGCCGTCGTAGCCGAAGCCATCCAGACAATCCTGCGCTCAGTGGGCTACCCCAACCCCTACGAAGCCCTCAAACAACTCACCCGCACCAATCAGCACGTCACCGCGCAGACCATCGCCGACTTTGTCGAAACCCTCGATGTCGACCCCGCCGTCAAAGAGCGCATACGTGCCATCACTCCGCACAACTACGTAGGCTACACGTTGAACAACATAAACTAAAAGCTAAAGACTACAATTCCCAGCACTCTTTCAGCTTTTAGTTCTTACTCTCTGCTTTAAAATGTCCTTCACCCTGCGCCATGCCCGACCCTACACCGCCCGGTTGGTGGTTTATGGGTTGCTTGTGGTGCTGGCGGTGCTCTTCACCATGGCCACGGCACTCTCCGTGGCCGACTTCGTCAAAATCCTCTTTCCCCCCGACAGTGCTGCCGTCTCCATCCCCTCGGCCAATGCCAGCCTACTCTCCCAACTCCTCCAGCGGCTCTACACATGGCTTATCTCCTTCGGTCCGAAGCATGCCTTGGTCTACTTCTCCATCATCCTCATGATGCTCTACGCTTGCAAAAACATCTTCAACTACTTTTCCCTTGTCCAAATCTCCATAGTCCGTACCAACATGGTGCGCGACATTCGCGACACCCTTTTCCGCAAAGTGCTGCGGCTGCCCCTCTCTTACTATGGCACCAACCGCAAAGGCGACATCCTTGCCCGCTTTGCCGGTGACATCACCGAATATGACCAAAGCACCCTCGGCTCCCTCCAACAGCTCTTCTCAGCCATTGTCAGCCTTGTCCTCTACACTGCTATGCTCTTCTACATCAGTGTCCGCCTCTCGCTCTTTGTCCTTTGCATGTTCCCCATTGTCGCCTTTGTCATATCGGGCATCTCCCACCGGCTCCGCCGCGAGTCGTCGCAGCTTCAACGCCTCGGGGCCTTTCTTATGTCGCTCATGGAAGAAACTATTGTGGGGCTAAAAGTCATCAAAGCCTATACCGCCTTGGACTTCTCCAACCATCGCTTCCGCCAAGCCGATGAGCGTTATGCTCGTCTCCGCACCCGAGTGTTGCGGCGGGTCGACCTCTCCTCGCCCGTCAGCGATTTCCTCGGCAACTGTGTTGTCATCGGCATCCTCCTCTTCGGCTCCTCTATGGTCATTAAAGGCCAAACGGGCATCACTCCCGAACTTTTTGTCTCCTATATCATGATGTTTGTACTCATGATACCTCCTGCCAAGGAACTCTCCACCGCCATTTCCCAGATGAAGAAAGGACGTGCCTGCACCGACCGCCTGCAGCAGTTCCTTGCCCAGCCCGAAACCCCTCCCGACCAACCCGATGCACAACCCTTCACCGGACTGAAGAGCCAGATTGAAATCCGCAACCTTTCCTTCGCCTACCCCTCGCGTCCCGCCGACCGCCAAACCGAGCCGCTGCCTGTTCTGCGCAACATCGCTCTTACTATCCCTCGCGGTGCCACTGTTGCATTGGTAGGCAGTTCCGGCTCCGGCAAATCCACCCTCGCCGACCTCCTCATGTGTTTTCATCAGCCTACGTCGGGCCAGATATTTTTCGATGGCATACCCATCAACGCCCTCACCACCACCTCCCTGCGTCAGCACATCGGTCTTGTCTCCCAAAACACATTCCTTTTCAACGACACCATCCGCAACAACATAGCCTATGGCTGCCCCAACGCCACCCTGCAGCAGATAACCCAGGCCGCGCGCACCGCCAACGCCCCCGACTTCATACTCCAACTGCCTCACGGCTCTGATACCCCCGTCGGCGCCGGCGGCACCCTCCTCACCGGCGGCAAGCCGCAGCGTATCCCCCCCGCCCCC
>JAEEGL015989129.1_pt1 | contig 47227 bp, 40 predicted proteins | sample 9134231 | NCBI WGS metagenome assembly JAEEGL01 (sample SAMN16246548, study PRJNA631951) | gut metagenome | biome: gut microbiome; feature: rumen; material: fiber-attached | host: Bos | place: Iran: Karaj | collected 2018-10
CATGAACGACTACTATGCCGTTGAAAAACAAACAATTACCCGAGTTATTCCCGGGCAGTACCAATTGAATGGCTATAGTCCCATCTCCATTGAGATCTCGGGCATCATGACCGAGGACGGGACGGTTGCCACCCATTACCATGAAGTGGAATACGGCATTCGCGAACAAGTACGTATCGATGAATTTGGAACCATTGAGCCGCTTATTCCATGAGCAAGAAAACCCTCTTCTTTGTCAGTGTCTACCTATGTTGTGTTTCCCTTCCGGCACAGGAGTGGAGCGTCAGATACCCCAGTGGGCATCCATCAGGATACAACCACTTTCACGATGGCTTCATCGACCAGGAGGGCACCCTCTTCCTAGCGGGACAAGAAGGCCCGACCAAGGATTCTCCCGACGCCATACTCTTTCGTGTAGGGCCAGATGGAAGCCATAGCTCCTATAAATATAGCAAACCAGGGTTCAGATCCCTTGCCAACTGCATCATGGAAATGTCGGATGATCGGATTTTCGTAACGGGCAATCTCATGAACGACACCAGCGATCGGCTCATGGTGCTCATCTTCGACAAGGGACTGAACCTTTTGGCAGAGCGTTTATACGACAAAGAAGTGGATTCTCTCACTTTTGGGAAAAGCCGTGCCATCCTCGACAGCCATGGCAACGTCATAGTCTCTACCTACGCAATGCAAAACAACGGATACAAGGGGGTCTTCCACCGTGGCATATTCTACAAATTCAACCAACAAGGCGACACCCTCCGGCATCGTTACCTCCTTGCAGAGGAACCTGATCCCGTGGCTTATCTGGTGGATTTCAGGCTACGTCAAATGTGGTATAACCCCAAAACCGAAAGACTTTTATGTCTGGTTCCAGGTTATGGTGGTGTCATGTCGTTCATCACTTTCGATTCCGACTTCAACTATATTGAGGAACATCCCATCTGGAATGATCAGATCGCCAAATCCGACCGTACCTTATACAGGGATTGTTACACGGACCATTGGCTTTCGAAAGACGAGGCCCTGTTTTTCAGCAGCATTGGTGATGCCGACCACAACAGGTTGCGCGTTTCAAGGGTTACCACCCGAGGAGAAATACTGGAAATCTTTCCGCTCAATGCTCGGGCAGACACCATTGACGATGCCGCCCAGCCCCGTTGCATGGCAGCCCCCAACGACAGCACTTTTTACTTCAGTTTCCATTACCACCCATGGGGCTATTATCCTGGAACGGCCTGTGTTTACCAGCTTAACAAGCAATTGGAACTCGTCGGGCACCACATCGATGAAGACCATGATTCCTACCGCACTTGCCTCATCTTCCCTACTGCCGACGGAGGCTGCATCACGGTGAATGATTCCTGCAATTATTACCCATTTGCAACCAAGACGCTCCCCATTGTCAGAAAGCTGGGGCCCTCCGACTTTATCCATATCCCTTGGTCAATGACAGAAGCCAATCAAGCGTTGCCATTCGCCAGTGCTTACCCCAACCCTTGCTGTGAGACCCTCCATATCCCCATAACTGCCGAGCATCAGAATACCCGTTGCCAATTGTATGATCTTCAAGGCAGGATGCTCATGGATTGCAAGGTGCAACCGAACGGCAACCTCCTGGACCTCGACCTCTCAAAATTGAGGTCGGGCCTTTATTACTACCGAATCTATTCGGATCAAACCACATGGTTCTCTGAGAAGTTCCTCAAAAAGTAGAACGCTATTTATCCTTCCATAAAACCGGCTTGAGCCAGTCCATCATGTTGAAGGACATAGGACTGGCTTCGGGCCACAACACGCAAGAAAAAACGCAGAAGCCTATTTTAATATATTGACAATCATGTTATTATGAAAAAGCTCATCTCACAAGTCATCTTTCTTTTCCTGTTGGGATTCATCTATCCATCCCAAGCGCAAGTGCAATATAGTGGTTGCACTGCCACAGGAACCAATGCCTCGGCCATTGGAAAACAGAACACGGCCTCAGGCAACAATTCGCTCGCCGGTGGCTACACCACCCAAGCCACCGGCAGCAACAGTTTGGCCTTCGGCTACAACAGCAAGGCGACACAGTCCACCACCACGGCAATTGGCAATACCGCCATCGCCTCAAGTATTGGCAGCATGGCGCTGGGCAACTATGTCAAAGCCAATGCCCAAAATGCTTTTGTGTTCGGCACTGGCACCACCGCCAGTTATCCTTTGACCAACAACACGGCCAATAGCATTGCCTTTGGAGTCAACAGCAACAAGCCCACCCTTCTCATCACCAAGGCATTGAACAACAATTTCACCGGTAAGGTTGCCATTGGCGCGGTCAACAATCCACAAGCCAAGCTGCACCTTAAGTCAGACAGCAACGAAGATGCCGGGGTCATGATTGAACCTACCGACAAGAACGGTCATAAGGCTTTCATCAAACTTTTTGACGGAACACACAATATCATCGCAGACAACAGTGGACTGTCTTTCAACGCCCCAAAAGCCATGCGCCTAAAGTCTGCAAATATCACGCTCTCCGGTAAGGTCGGCATCAACACCGTCAACGTGGTTAACGACTATGCTCTGGCGGTTGACGGTGGTATCATCTCCACCAAAGTATACATCAAGGAGGTAAAACAATGGCCTGACCAAGTCTTTGAAAACGATTATCCCCTAATGGGATTGGAGGAACTCAAACAATACCTATCCGACCACCGCCACCTCCCGGGATTGCCCCCCGAAAAGCAGATTGTCAGCGAAGGTTACGACCTCAACGAAATGCAAGCCTCCCTGTTGCAAAAAATCGAAGAGTTGACCCTGTATATGCTGATGCTACAGGACGAGATCAGCGAATTAAGGCAACAACAAGACAGCATTGTATTTGCCTACGACAGCAATGGGAACCGGATTTCACGAAGCTTGGCCTTTGAGCGCGTCCTCCCTCCCAATACCCCAAATACCGCTGTAACCCCATCGGCTTACAGGCTGTTTCCCAATCCCACTTCGGGTCAATTCACGATTCAGCAAACCATTCCAAATGAAAACGCCACCCATGTTGTCTTGCTCAACATGATGGGAACCATCATGGAGGAACGAAAAACCGTCGACCAAACCATGACCTTCGACCTTTCAAATCATTCAGATGGCATCTATCTTCTAGAGATAGACGGAGCAGATGGTCACGAGACGTGGAAAATCATCAAGAAATAGACAGGGAAAGGAGCCGCCATCATGAAATACCGACTACTATTTCTCGTCATCCTACTATCTTGCCTCGCCGCCAAAGCCGAGCACAGCTACCTTCTCCAAAAAGCCCTTGACAGCAATCTGGATCACCATTACACCGCCAACAGCCACATCATGCTTGCAAACGGTTTTTTGGCAGCACCCGAAAACGGGCATGAAGTGCTATTGGACATCAATGCCTACGCCATCTTTCCCCCTGAAAGTGGTATCACTGGAGGTACCCCCCAGAATAATGAGCAAGGTGTGGTCGGAGCCATTGGAGGCACCGTCGATGTGAGCTTGATGGGCGGTGCCGTATACACCATTCCCATTGAACTACCTACAGGACTGGGGGGAATGAAACCTCAACTCAGCATCTGCTACAATAGTCAGTCCAGGAACGGACTGCTCGGCTGGGGTTGGGACCTTGCAGGCATCTCATCGATTACTAGGGCGGGCCAAACCATCTATCACGACGGTCAGGTCAGTGCTGTCAACTTCGAAACCGACCGATTCTGCCTGGACGGCAAGCGTTTGCTTCAAGTAAGCCCTGGTGAATACGGAGGTGACGGCACTTCTTATCGAACAGAAATGGACCAGATGAGCAAAATCGTATCCTTTCGTCAACTGAACATCAAGGGACCTGCCTACTTCAAGGTTTGGACCGCCGATGGCAACCTGCTCTACTATGGTAACACCGCCGACTCAAGGGCTTTGACCGATACGCAAAACCATATCGGAGTCTGGCTTTTGAGCCGCATTGAGGACCGTAACGGCAACAGCATTGAATACCACTATACCATCGGAAAGAACGACTACCGACTTGATCGCATCGCCTATTCAGGCAATAAAAATGATGGTATCAGTCCAACCTTCATCATCGATTTCCTTTATAGCGACAGAGCAGATGTGGAACTTACCGCCATGGGGAATCTCATTTGCAAAATGGACAAAAAACTGGACGGAATTGTGGTACGCAAAGGCAAAAACGACTTGTATTCCTATCATTTTGACTACCAAAAACCCGATCCCCAAAACGGTCTTCCTTACCATCTGCTCACGAAAATCCAATTCCAAGCTGGCAAGGAGCACTTTAATCCCACCAAAATACAATGGGGTAGCAACAACTACCATGCTATAAGTGCGTCCAACCTTAAATGCCAAGTAAGCGCCAACGGAATTCCAGACGCTTTCGTCAATGCCGTTAAATTCAGCGGGGATATCAATGGTGACGGCTATGCAGATGTAATTGCATTAAAACCCGATGACAACGGGCGATATACCACGGCCAATCTATTTCTCAACAGCGGTCTGGATGAAATCCAAAACTTCGATTTCGTCCGTTCTTTCAACCTCAGCCCGAACATTAGCTGTATTCAAATGGCCGATTTCAATGGGGACGGTCTGGACGATCTTCTCTTCTCTAACCGCATTCGAAGATCTTTCCCTTTTCCCGACCAAATCGAAACCGAGATTTACCTCTGCACAAGGTTGTCTTCAGGCGGATATGGTTTCGACAAGCAAGTCACCCCATTATGTTTTGTACCACATAACACAGTGGAGGCACATCTTGTCGGTGACTTCTTGGGGGAAGGGAAAAATTCCATCTTGATACAAACTGTCTCTGGAAAGGGGAAGGGATCGGAAGCCTCACAACTTTTCTACTATGACGATGAAACCAGCCATATCGAATTGACTGCGTTTTCCGAGTCCCTCAATGACACACGGCTCTTTGCAGCCGACTACGATGGCGATGGCATCACAGAGGTCCTCTACAAAAATGAAGACCATCGCACCGTTATCGTCAAACTCAAAAAAACTGGCAACACCTTCCATTACGAAGAGGTCTGCAACCGTGTGTTGGAAGACTGGAGCGATTGCTTCCCAGGCGACTTCAATGGCGATGGCCAAACTGACGTCTTGCTCTATACCCCTAACGTCACACATCCTTGGAAAATTCATCTCTCAAAAGGCGCGGACATCAGCCTTGGCGGATATGATCTGCCGGCCAACTTCCCATACAGCTCTCCAGGCAACTATCTGTTTTCGCTGGACCAGCCCCACCACACCAGCCAATACCTCAAAACTGGCGATTTCGACGGGAATGGATGTGCCGACCTTGCTCTTTATTGGGACGACCTTTTTTATGTGTATTACGGCCCCCTCAGAGAAACTGGTGAAATGGCCCCTTTCACAACGCTTCAAAAAATCGGCATTCAATCCTTTGGCCTTTACGACAACATGAGCATGACACTAGGAAACTTCTTGGGTCAGGAGCGCCTCTCGTTTCTGGGGCATACCACCCTTTCGCGACTGCCGTCCATGCGATTGCGTCATGAAGTCAAGCAAATCACCGATGGCATGGGGCGCAAGACCGAGTTTGCCTATGACTATCTGTCGCCAAAGATCAACAATCCTTCAGCCAACGACTTCTACCGACTCAACAGCACTGGATTGGATCATTTTTACAACACCTACTGCATAGCCTTACCCATGAGAGGATTGAAAAAAACAACCACTTACAACGTATCGGGGAAAGCTGTCGAAACACAATGCTACTACGAAGACGCATTGTTGCATAAATACGGCAAAGGGTTCCTCGGTTTCAGCAAGACAAGGCAAGAAGACTATTGCAACCAACAACTTCAGAAAAAGACCATAAAACAGTTCGACACCGAACATACCGACCATATCATCCATACGGCATTGCAACAAGAAGAGGTATTCGATCCCAACGGCCAACTGATGGCCCAATCTGTTTACGACAACCAGATCCTTTCCAACCTCAGCAACAACAAGGTATTCATCCCCTGGGCCGACAAATCCGTCTATGAATACGATGTCACCCATCCTGACAGATTGGTTAAAAAAGAAATATACAACACCATTGTCGATCGACATTGCAATCATCTCTACCAATACAACGAGGTCATTAGCGTCATCAGTCAAATAAAAGGCACCACCTCAAACCCCAACTACAGTCTCGCCAGTTTCTGTGAATTCCAAGAAATCACCAACACCACCTATTGTGCCGACAACTATTCCACCTGGCTGATCAACAGACCCCAAACCGTCACCCACACTTACCATCGTGAAGGAAACTATGAGGATGTGGGTCAGCAACAGGTCTTCACCTATTACAATGACAAGCCCCATTTGGCTAAATCCATCCTAGAGCTGCCCAATGACGGCAGTCAACCCGAAGACCGGCTGGCAAAACTAACGGAGCTGAAGTACGATCCCACTGGCAACGTCACCTTGAAAACCGTCAGCACTCCAAACGACACGGTGTCACCCCGAAGAGAATCGTTCGAATATAGCAAGACATACGGCCGGCGTCTTCTCACCAAGCACATCGATGCCTTGGGACAGGCTTGTGTTTATGAATACGATCCCTTGTACAATTACCGCACCTCGGTCACCGATTGCAACGGGCTGAAAACCCATTACGAACAGGATCCCTTGGGAATCACCTGCACCACCCATTACCCCGATGGGACATTGAGTTGCACGGCATTACGCTGGGGAAGTGACTATTACTACCAATGGGAAAAGAAAAGTGGCCAAAAGACCAAGATCAGCACCTTTGCATTCACTGGTGACCCCATCGGCACGAGGAGTTACAACCTTCATGGGGGAATGACACTTACCCAAATCGAATATGACCATTGTGGACGAATCCACAAGAAAACGCTCCCCTACAACATATCCAAAACTCCACAATCCATCATTTACCAATATGACAGTCACAATCGTCTGGAACGTATTGACCATGAAGACGGTTCCTACGAAACGCTGCATCATGAAATGGATCGTAAAAGCACCACCTATTATGCCCTTGACGGCAACACACAAACTGAGTCGAAAACTTTCAACATCATGGGGTGGGTAATCCGCAGCACCGATGCGGAGGGCAACAGCATCGTCTATGACCATCGCGCTGACGGAAAGCCCATTTCAGCACAATTGGAATGCCAAGACATGACACGAATCGGAATGGACTATGACGGCCTTGGCAACCGAATCATCCTAAATGACCCCAACTATGGGCTGACCACCTATGAATACAATGCCTTCAACGAGATCGTCAAACAAGTATCTCCAAAATTGGATGAAACCATTTTCAGCTACGACAGACTCGGAAGAACCATACAACGCGTCGAATCGGAAAAACAAAATGGGAATCAGGAAACCACCCGATGGCTCTTCGGCACCAAAGAAGGAATTCGAGGCTTGCCTACCGACATCATCTCGCCCAAACACCTCGTTCACTACGACTACGACCATCAGCTAAGGCTGAAACAAATCACCGAACAAATTGACGGCACCGATTACCACACTGCTTACTCCTATGATTCAGCTTCAAGAATCGCAAACATCCAATACCCATCGGGTTATGCCATCGCCTACCACTACACTTCTGAAGGATACCTGAAACGCATCGATGATGCCGAGGGTAACATGCTATGGAAAACCGTTGACGCTAATGCCTTGTTGCAACCCACCGATTACATCACAGGCAACGGTTTTGCCACCCATAACGAATATGACCCTCAAACCAATCGGTTACGCTCCATTCAGACCTCCTTCAAGGACAAAGACATCCAATTTCTGGTATACGACTACGACAACTTTGCCAACATGACTTACCGTTTTGACAAGAAAAACGGCTTCGAGGAATCGTTTAACTACGATAAGTTGAATCGGCTTATTCAAGTCAAGGATTCTGATGGTATCAGTGCGTTTGAGTATGATTTGTTGGGACGCATGATCCGTAAGACCAACCCAGAAGGAATCGTCTTTACCGAGGCTGACTATTCGGGCGCCCGGCCTCATGCTCTTAAATCGGTACAGGCACCAACAGGAGTGTTTCCTCAAGAAGAAATGATCATTGAATACAACACTTATAATAAAGTTTCTTCCCTTACGGAAGGCGAAAAGAGCATCCAAATCGACTATGGCTACGACCATCAGCGGATCCGGACGAGAGAAAACCTTAGGGGAGAAACACGCACAAAGACCTACGTCAATGCCTGTGAATATATAGAAACCCCGGAGGACAATCGTGTTTTGACCTTCCTTTCCGGTCCAGCGGGGGTATTTGCCGTGGCCGAAACCATCGATGGGGAAACGGCACTCCACTACATCCACAAGGACCATCTGGGCAGTTGGACGGTCATTTCCGACAACTATGGAAACGTTGAGCAGGAAAAACGATTCGATGCTTGGGGTGGTTGCGAAGAACCTGACAAACTGATGTTCGACAGGGGGTTCACGGGTCACGAGCATCTCAAAGGCATGCGCCTGATCAACATGAACGGACGTCTTTACGACCCAATCACCTCATCGATGATCAGTCCCGACAACAACATCCAAATGCCCGACTTCACGCAAAACCTCAACCGCTATGCCTACTGCCTCAACAATCCATTGGCCTATACCGATCCCGACGGAAACACTTTCATTGAAAGTGCCATCATGTTTTATCTCTTGTACTGCACCGACCTTGGTTACGAAGTCCAGAAATACATCTCTCCATTGGCACTCCACATCGACCTGCATCTGTCAACACAACAGATAGGACTGGGCTTTGATGGCTCATTTGGCATTCCCAAAAAATACGCAGTAAGTTACCGAACGCATGTTGGTGCCTCATACTATTGCCGTTTTTTCGACAACAGTTATTCCGGTTTTGAATTCAGGTTAGGGTCTGAATGGTGTTTGGCAAGTTGCATCGGCTATTCTGGCACTACGTTTTACCAAGGGAAGCAACAGCAAACCACCAATTCCATCATTCTAGGGAACTATTTCTGCAACTTCACTTATGAGAACGATTATATGTTCAACTTGGGGAAATACATCCCCTTCGTCCCCAGTGCCGACAATGGCGATCGTTATAGGACCGCCGCAGCCCGGTTCAGGTGTGCTGTCTTCTCGGTCGGCGTCAACATCTTTACAGGTGATCCAGGCAAGGACCATGAGATCCGCAAGGTGTTCAACGACCCTGAAAGAGAGGGGCGAGAAACCTATACCATCAGTACCAATGGCGACAATCCCGACACATACCGTGCAGGCTATTGGTATGCCGGCATCGGTCCTTTCAAAATCGGGTGGAATAGCGAAGGAGTGAGAGACTTTTTGCAAAACAGGTTCGCCCACGACTGGTTGTGTCACAAGGACTCGCCTTACTTCAAAATGCTTGAACGACCTGGTAGTTTGTATTTCTATTTTGGAACTGAAACAGGGAACACCTTATGGTGATTACTATAACTCCAAATCCTTGAACTTGATTGATTCCGTACCGAAGTTGGTACCTTCGGTACGGACTTCGAGGATACCATAGAAAGGCCGGGGAACGTTCACCGTAAAGGTGAAGGTGCCAGACACTCCTTCCGACAGTTCCTCCAGAGGGAACACCCGATCGACCACGGCCATGTCCCCAAAGGCACGGAAACGTACACGGACGGAAAGGCCCTTCGTCGTGCCCGGTCCAGCGTTTTCCAACTCACACTCCAACCTAAATGGGACTTCACGGTCAGTGGAATAATAGGCTTCATGACTATAGCTGCAATGGTTCAAGCGAAGCCTTGGCCGATACAGTAACGGTGCAAGCTTAGCCTGGCTGGAACGGTATTCCTTGGGTATTTGGCCAATGGCCCAACCCGTATTGGTCACTTCAAGGTAATAATAGTGACGGCCTTCGTATTCGTAATAGATCCCATCGCAGCCTTCATCACAGGCTACCGCCAAGGCCAAATGATCAGGAAGGGTCACCAGCATCACGTCATAGCCCATCTCATGGAGCATGGTCGCTGCCAAAATGGCCATGTCCTCACAATCGCCCACCCCATCGACCAAGGTTTCCAAAGGGAAACGCACATACTCCTGTTCTCCCTTTGAGTCACGATCACTTACATAACGCAAGCTTTGGACAAAACTGATGACATTACCCATGTTGTCATGGTCGGTGTAATTCGCCTTGACACCTCCTTCGCGAAAAGAGGCCACCAAATTCCGTATGCACAAGCGGTCGTAGTCGGAAAGCACAAACTGAACCATGTCATCACTGAGATGAGCACGCCCTTGATAGTAGTGATACAAATCAACAGGAACAATGAGCGTACAAGCCCAACGTCGGCCGTTATGGTTCCACTCATGGGAAACCTTGTAGTCACCTCCTTTTTCCTCCACGCTATGGGGAAAGCATGGTAGTGAAAAAAGCAACAAAAACAAGAAAGTCAGTCGGGTTTTCACGGCAATGCGTTTTTCATTCCATAACGCAAAAACACTGCCTTTATTTTCCCCAATATTTAAAGGCCTTCACCTCTTTTTGAAGTTCCCGAACCGCAGCTTCCAACTGCTCATCTTCACCATCCGCGAGCTTTTCGGGGGTGTTGCGGACCTTCACGTCAGGCTCCAGTTGTGTATTTTCCAACCAGTTGCCCTGCTCCGTGCGATAGCCTACCACCGGCAAACCGAAATAGAGCGAAGGGTCTTGAAGCGTTTCCCAGGTAACGCTCGACATGGTACCCGGTACGGGCATACCCACCAAGGTTCCCATCTGTTTGTGTTTATAAACCCAAGGAGTGCCATGGGCATTGCTATAGTTCGCCTCACCAATAATCATCACCGAAGGCTTATTGTAACGACGGGAGGGCATCACGCAGGCCACGCTGTCGTTGATGACCTGCTCCAGGTATTTCTCACCACTAAAAAGGATTTCAATGTCTTCATGCAAACGACCACCTCCATTGAAGCGGGTGTCGATCACTACGCCGTCGCAAAGATTGTATTTGCCAAGAATCTGTGAATATACGTCACGGTAGCTGGCATCGCCCATGCTACGGATATGTACATAGCCCAGACGGCCCTTCGACAACTTATCAACCGTGGCCTCGTTGTGTTTCACCCAACGCTGGTAGAGCAGTTCGTTCATGGTACCGTGGCTGATGGGCTTCACGGTTTCCTCCCATGAATTCTTGCCTTCCGAAACGGTCACAAGCACCGTCCTACCCGCCTTGTTGTTCAACAAGGGATAGTAGTCCATGCCTTTCTTGATCTCCACGCCATCAATCTTCTCGATGACACATCCTGCCGTCACTTTCGATGATTTCTTGTCAAACGGGCCACCTTCGACCACCTCGGCAATCTTCAAGCCATCACCCTTGTAATCCAAATCTAGCAGCACGCCAAATTCTGCGGTGGCATCACCGCCACGGCTGGACGGACGATAGCCCGAGCCCGTATGCGACACGTTGAGTTCGCCCAAAATCTCGCTCAACATCTCTGAAAAATCATAGTTATTATTGATGTGGGCCAAGAAAGGTTGGTAGGCTTTTTTCATCATGTCAAGATCCACACCATGGTGATCCTTCATGAAGAACCGCTTCTCAATCTGAAGGAACACGTGGTTGAACATGTATTCTCGCTCATCGGCCAGATCAAGTTGCATGGTGGCGTCATACTTGATGTTCGTCGACTTGCCACCTTTGTCTATCTTTTGCAAACTGCCGCCCGACAGCAAGAAAAGATTGTCCCCCACCACCTTGAGTCCGGCACCGCCTTGACCCAGTTTCTTGGTGATTTTCATCGACTTTTCACGGACATCCATTTCCCATAGGTCATAACCCTTTTCAAATGAAGTCATGAAGTAAAACTTCTCACCGTCCTTGGAAAGAGCCATGCCACTCAAGCTTGATGACATTGGAGTAAGGCGTATGACGCGGTCCTGAAGATGATCCAAATCCACCTCAAGTTCCTTGTCCTTCTCGTCTTTCTTCTCCTTCTTGTCATCCTTTTTATCGTCTTTCTTATCTTCTTTTGTCTTGTCCTTATCGGCTTTTTCAGTTTCTTTCAACAAGGCATATTCCTCTTTGTTCAAGCGGAAACGATCGTAGGCATCTTGATTGAGAAATGCAATAAAAGCATCGTTTTGGCTCCCCCACGAGGCATGGGAGCGCATACCATAGCGGTTGGAACGGTAAATGATGGCATTACCGTCAAGCACCCAGTGCGGACTACCGTCGATATAGGCACTCTCTGTGATGTTATATATCTTTTGCGAGCCATCAGCCTTCACAATACCGATATCGGAATAAGGATCGCGCATGTTGGTGATCAACGTAAGCACAAACCACTTTCCATCGGGGCTCCACTCGTAGGAAAAGCCATAATCGCCCGTCTCATAATGCTGGCAGCCATTGGTGATGGTCCGCACTTCCTTGGATTCGGTATTGTAGACTTTCAGGATATTGCGGTTCTCGATGAAAGCGATTTCCTTACCATCGGGAGAATAGGTGGGGGCAAGGCGCTCCACACCATCTTTCCTGTCGAACAACGGTTTCTCGTCAATCAAGGTGGCGTAGGCAAAGTTATAGTCCTCTTTCCGCGCAATGGTAGCCTGATAAAGGCTCCAGTAGCCATCACGCTCCGAGGCATACACCAAAGTGCGTCCGTCCTTTGAAAACGAAGGGTTCCGCTCGGGTTGCGGAGTATGGGTGATTTGCTTGGTGGTGGCATAGTCGTCGGTACCGGTAACAAACACCTCACCACGCGAAGTGAAGGCTACCAGTTTGCCATCTTGGCTCAAGTCGAAGTCACTCACCCCTCTGAAATCCTGTTTAGCCAATTGTTCCGAAGGTTGGTCATTGACGATTTCCACATGTACTTTCTTGGGCTTTTCACCTACATGGTGGGCATAGATTTCACCCATATAGCCATAGCAAATCACACCATTGTTGGCCACACTCAAAAAGCGTACAGGATGGGTCTTGTAGCGCGTCACCGCCTCGGCTTTCTCCAAATTGTCGATGGGTGCCTTGTACACATTAAAACTGCCGCCGTTGCGTTCACTCAGAAACACCACCTCTTGATAGCCAGGAAGGTAACGGGGATCACGATCCTCCCCTACGTTTGTGGTCAGAATGGTATGGGTGTTTTTCTTGGCATCATAATACACCACATCGCGGGCCACCGACGAAACATGGTGCTTGCGCCATACATTCTCGCTGCCCTTACGGTCATAATAAAGGAAGGATTTGCCGTCTTTGTCGAACGACATGCTTCCTACCGGCACCGCTACCACCTGTTCGGGACGACCGCCATTGACGCTCACCTTATAGAGTTCTGTGATCCATGCGGCTGGAAACTGTACGTTTTCAGCTCCTTTCTGGATTTGTGCAGCGAAATAAATCTCCTTACCATCAGGGGAGAAAGCCCGTGGTGCCTCAGCAGCCGAATTGGTGGTAATACGCTGGGCTACGCCGCCTTCGGACGATACGGTGTAAACATCAAAGTTGCCATTACGGTCGGATGCAAAAGCAAGTGTCTTGCCATCGGGCGACCATACTGGTTGGGTCTCGTACGAGGGTGAAGTGGTTATCTGCAAAGCCTTGCCTCCTCCCACGGGAACCACATACACGTCACCCTTGTAACAAAAAGCGATTTTATCGCCTTGGGGCGAAATCACATTATTTCGCATCCAAAGCGGCTGGGCAAGCAACTGAGTGCCAACCAACACAAGAACAACCAACAGTATCTTTTTCATAAATTACAATATTTTTATTTATTTTACTTCAAATTGCAATACCAGTTCATCTTCCAGATACAGTTCCAGCCTATCGCCAACATGGACTTCTCCAACGCCTTGGGGCGTACCGGTAAAAATGTAATCGCCCTCCTCCAACGTCACATACCGCGAAAGATAGGAAACAACCTTGTCAAAACTGAAAATCATATCGGCACTATGTCCCTGTTGGACCCACTGGCCGTTAAGTTTCATGCCAAAGTGGATATCCCCAGGAGTTTTCAAGTCACAAAGAGACTTAAAGCCACCAGCCGGTGCCGAAAAGTCAAACGACTTGGCTTTTTCCCATGGATGTCCCTTCGCAATGCATTGTTGTTGCAAGTCGCGGGCGGTGAAGTCGACGCCCACCGTAACGGCATCGTAATAGTCGTGAGCCGACTCAAGGTCGATCGAACTTCCTTGTTTGCAAATCCTTAAAACCAGTTCCGTCTCATAATGGACCTTCTGTGAAAACACGGGATAAGGGAACGACGCTCCTGTAGGCAACAAGGCGGTGGCCGGTTTCATGAAAAACAACGGCTCCGTAGGCAACTCATGATCCAATTCGGCAATATGGGCCAGGTAATTTCGTCCGATGCAGAAGATTTTCATGTTCAATAATGCGCTGTTTTGCCACCCATTCTGAGTTTGATGGCGGTAATGAGTCTTTTGGTATAAAGCGGAAAGTCGCTGTTCATCATCCACGAATAATAGGACGGTTCCATACGGAACACGTCCTCCACGCGTTTACCTTTATGTTTCCCGAACTGGAATACTTCCTTTCCTTCGGCATCATATATGATTTGCCCCGAAAGATCGGCATTCTGATGATGCGCCGAGAAATGCGACAGTTCTTTCATATCGTTTATAGGACCTTGGGAGCGAACGCCCTTGGAATCCTCGTAATCCACTCCTTGGTACTTGTCGAGCATGGCCTTGAGCACCTCGTAAGTGGCTTTGGTGTCTGCTCCGGCGCCATGGGCTCCTTCCAGTTCTGCATGACAGAAGAAGCGGTAGGCCCCCTTCAAGGTACGGGGCTCCATCTTCATGAAAATGTTCATCACGTCGATGAAATCGCGGCTCTTCAGGTCAAAATCGTATTCTACACGTAGAAACTCCTCCATCAGCAGGGGAAGGTCGAATTTCAAGATGTTATAGCCCGCCAGGTCGGCATTGCCGATAAACTGGGCGATTTCCTTGGCTTTGTCACGAAAAGTGGGCTGATTGGCCACCATCAAATCGGTGTAGCCATGCACCGAAGAGGCTTCTTCGGAGATATGCATTTCGGGATTGAGCAGCCAAGTGCGTTGTTCCTCACTACCATCGGTATTCACTCGTAATATGCTGATTTCCACAATGCGGTCGTGGGTGGTATTCAGTCCCGTCGTTTCCAAATCGAAGAAGGCTATGGGGCGTTTCAGATTCAGGTCCATGGATTTAAATTTTTTTCATCTGTTTTGCAAAGATAGCAGAAAAGGTTTTATCTTTGTGCGATTTTTCAAACTTTAAAATGAAAAGATATGATGGAAGAAAATGAAATGATGAATGAGAAGGGAGATTTGTTCTCCAAGGCAGTCAGAGCAGGGAAGAGAACCTACTTTTTCGATGTGAAAACCACGAAAAACGATGAGAAATACCTGACCATAACCGAAAGCAAGCGCCGCTTCGACAACGAACAGAACCGCTTCTTCTACGAAAAACACAAGATTTTCCTTTACAAGGAAGACTTCATGAAGGTATCCAAAGCCCTTGGCGACGCCATCAACTTCATCGAAACTGGGGAATATCCCGAGGATTACAACGAAGAACCCGTCACCAACCATGAGGACGGCATCGACAAGTGGTTTGACGATTTGGACAAGAATCTTTGATTCCATCCGAAAAGACTTTGGAGGCCGCATCAAAAATGCGGCCTCTTTTTTTATCCAAATTATCAACAAAAGTGCCCCTTGTTGATAACTTTCACCAAGGTCGGACAACATTCCCCACCCAAATCACGTACTTTTGCTACTTCATTAAGTAGAATTCCAATCATGGGTAAAATCATCGCTATAGCCAACCAAAAAGGAGGGGTCGGCAAGACCACCACGGCCATCAACCTGGCTGCAAGTTTGGCCGTCCTCGACCATAAGACACTCCTCATTGACGCCGATCCCCAGGCCAACGCCACCTCAGGTGTAGGCCTCAACCCCAAGAAAATCGACACAAGCGTCTATGAATGCATCATCAACGGCACCGATCCCCACGACGTCATCGTGGAGACCGAGACACCGGGATTGTTTCTTCTCCCCGCCCACATTGATCTGGTGGGTGCTGAGATTGAGATGATCAATCTCCCGGATCGTGAGCAGATGATGCGCAAAACGCTTTCTACCGTCAAAAACGAGTACGAATTCATCATCATCGACTGTTCTCCCTCGCTGGGACTGGTCACCCTGAATGCCCTCACCGCTTCCGACTCGGTCATCATCCCGGTGCAGTGCGAGTATTTCGCTCTGGAAGGTCTGGGCAAACTGCTCAATACCATTAAGATTGTACAAAGCCGCCTTAATCCCAACCTCGACATTGAAGGCATCCTGCTGACCATGTTCGACACCCGCCTGCGCCTTTCCAAGCAGGTGGTCGAAGAAGTGAAGATGCACTTCCAGGACATGGTGTTCGACACCATCATCAACCGCAACACCCGTTTGGGCGAGGCTCCCAGTTTCGGTAAGACCATCATCATGCACGATGCTGGATCGGTGGGCGCCATCAACTACCTGAACTTGGCAAGAGAAATATTGGAGAAGAATCAAGAAGTTAAGAAGTAAGAAGCAAGAATATGTCTGAGAATAAGAAAAGGGGACTGGGGAGAGGCTTGGACGCCATCCTGGAGAGTCCCGAAACCGACATCACCAGCCGCGACATCAGTGGCGATTACGTGGTTGGCGCCGTAGCCGAGATCGACATCAACTGCATCGAAGTCAACCCCTTCCAGCCCCGTACGGAGTTCGACCAAGAGGCACTTGAAGAACTGGCGCAGTCCATCAAGGAACAGGGTGTCATCCAACCCGTTACGGTACGCAAACTCGGCTACAACCGCTACCAGCTCATTTCTGGTGAACGCCGTCTGAGAGCCTCCAAACTGGCCGGCCTCTCCAAAATCCCAGCCTTCATCCGCATCGCCAACGACGAACAGATGCTGGAGCTTGCCCTCATCGAAAACATCCACCGCGAAAACCTCAACGCCATCGAGGTGGCCATCTCCTACCAGCGGCTCATCGACGAATGCAGCCTCACCCAAGAGCAGTTGAGCACCAAGGTGGGCAAAAGCCGCTCTGCCATCGCCAACTTCCTCCGTCTGTTGAAGCTTCCTGCCGAGGTCCAAATTGCTCTCCGCGACGGACACATCAGCATGGCCCATGCCCGTGCCCTCATCAACATTGACGACAAAGAGGTACAGCTTAAGCTCCTCCAGCAAATCATTGAGGAAGAGCTCAATGTGCGCCAAACCGAGGAACTCGCCGGAAAAGCCAAGAACAGCGTCGAAGAGAACAAGGAGCAACGCAAGCAGACCAACTACCTGCCTGAGCATTTCAAAGCCTTGATCAAAACCCTCTCGCAAGCCCTCAACACCAAGGTCAAGGTGAAACGCAACCTCAAGGGTCAAGGTAGCGTGGTCATCGATTTCAAGAACGAAGAAGAGTTCAACCGCATCATCGAGTCATTCAGCAAAAAATAAATGGCACGCCGACACGTACACCTTGTCACCATGCTGGCCGCCCTGCTGCTGCTTTCTGCAACGGCACAGGCGCAGGACACCTTGGTGGCGAAGAAGGAACACAGCGCCAAACGCGCTGCCCTCCTGTCTATCCTCCCTGGAGCTGGCCAGGTGTATAACGGCAAATGGTGGAAGGTGCCCATCATTTATGCAGGGTTCGGCGGACTTGGCTACATGGCCTACAGCAATTACAGCGATTACGATCTCTTCCTCACCGCCTACAAGTACAAGACCGGCAACCTGGAGGAAGGCGTAACCATCAGCGACGACGCCTGGCGTCTGGCCGAGTATTACAATGCCAGCCAATTGCAAAACTACAAAGAATCGTTCCGTCGCAACTTCGAGTTATATTGCATCATCATGGTCGCGTGGTACGGGCTCAACATCGTCGACGCCATCGTTGACGGGCACCTCTACACCTACGACATTGGCGACGACTTGAGTTTTCACATCGACCCTGCCTTCACCCTCCCTGAGACGCCCAACCTTGCTTTCGGGGGACGGCAGACAGGACTTACCTTCTCATTGAACTTTTGACATGAAAATTGCACTTTTAGGATACGGCAAAATGGGCCATGAGGTGGAACGCCTCGCCCTCGCCAAAGGCCACGAAATCGTGGTCACCATCGACAACGAACAGGAATGGAACGAAAGGCTTGAGCAGCTGAAGACCGCGGATGTCGCCATTGAATTCAGCCAACCCGACCAAGCCTTTGCCAACATCAACCGTTGCTTCGACCTGCATTTGCCTATTGTGGTAGGCACTACGGCATGGTACGACCACCTCGATGCGGTCAAGAAACGCTGCCTCGAAGAGCGACAGAGCCTGTTTTACGCCCCCAACTTCAGCATCGGGATGAACATGGTATTCAAGATGAACAAGGAACTGGCCCGCTTTGCGGAGCAATATGGCTATTCCATGTCACTGGCCGAGACCCATCATATCCACAAACTCGACAAGCCCAGTGGCACAGCAGCCAAACTCGCCAACGACATCATCGCCGAAAGCAGCCGTTACCAGTGCTGGAGCATCAACGAGCCCTACCCTGCCGACACCCTTCCCATCGAAGTGACCCGAGAGGGTGAGGTGTTCGGCATCCACAGCATCACAGCCCAGTCCAGTGCCGACCGCATCACCCTCACCCACGAGGCCTTCAGCCGCGAGGGACTTGCCCAAGGCGCCCTGGCCGCAGCACAGTTCCTCATCGGCAAAACCGGAGTGTTTACGATGGATGCCTTGTTGGGATAGTCTGTACCCTTGTGGTAACCCATTTTTGTTGAAAACTAATCGCCGTCAAAAACAACCTTTTGACGGCGAATTTTGTTACCTTTGCAAAATAATAATTTAAAGCGGTTTCCGTTCTTATTTGAAATTGTTTTAACCATGTCACTGATACTTTTCATCTTCCTGATTCCGGCCCTGTTCACCCTGCCGATTGCTTTTACTTGGAAACAGTTCAAGGCCGCTGGCCAAAAGGGTTGGTACGCTTTCATCCCTTATTTCAACATTTTTGTCCTGCTCAAAATCATCAAGAAGCATAAGAAATTTTGGTGGTGGTTCTTCATCATCTTCCCCTATATCAACGTCTTCATGCTCTTCCTGATGCTGGTCGAACTGGGCAAATGCTTTGGGAGGTTCAAGGTTTGGGAAGAGTTCATGGCAGCCATCCTGCCCTTCATCTTCTTCCCATTCATCGTAAAGGATGCTGAATATCAAGATCCTGAAAAGACCAAACGACCCAAAAAGTCGACCGCACGCGAGTGGTTCGATGCCATTGTGTTCGCCGTGGTGGCTGCCTTGATCATCCGCACCTACGTTTTCGAAGCCTTCACCATTCCCACCTCCAGCATGGAGAAATCACTCTGTGTGGGCGACTACCTGATTGTCAGCAAGATCCATTACGGGCCCAAACGTCCAAACACACCCTTATCGTTCCCCTTCGTGCACAACACGATGCCTTTCAGCACGACCCAAAAATCGTATCTGGAATGGATCAAGTTGCCCTATCACCGCTATCCCGGCACCTCCACCATCAAGCGCAACGACCCCATTGTGTTCAACTACCCGGCCGGGGATACCGTATGCGACAAGTTCCAAAGCAGTGTGAGCTATTACGACCTCATCCGCCAATATGGACGCGAAGCGGTATGGAACGACCACGCCACTTTTGGCAATGTGATTGCCCATCCAGTGGATAAACGGGAAAACTATGTAAAACGCCTCATTGGTATGCCAGGAGACAAACTTCAAATCATCGACGGCACGGTGTATATCAATGGGGAGAAAGGCTTCCAGCCCGAAAACATGCAGTTCAGCTACACTGTCACCACAACAGGCAACGGCATCAACAAGCGCATCCTCGACAAATACAACATCACCGAGGCCTACCGTGGCGCAAGTCCAAACGAGGCCATCCTCAATATCAGCGAGCATGTTGCCGAAGAACTCAGAGGGCTTTCGTTCATTACCTCGGTGGAACGCAACATCACCCCTGCCGGTGAAGGCACCAACTTTGAAATTTTCCCACACCGTCCCGACCTTTATCCATGGAATGTCGACAACTACGGTCCTCTTGAGATTCCCAAGGAGGGACAGACCATCCAGCTCACGCTCGAGAACCTGCCACTCTATGAACGTATCATCCATGCCTACGAGTTGCATGACCTGAAAGTGAAAGACAACACCATCTATATTGACGGAAAACCCGCCAACAGCTATACCTTCGCCATGAACTACTACTGGATGATGGGCGACAACCGCCACAACTCGGCCGACTCGCGCTACTGGGGCTTCGTGCCCGAGAACCACATCGTCGGCAAGGCCGTGTTCGTATGGCTCTCTCTCGACAAGGAAAACGGCGGTATACGCTGGAAACGGATGTTCAAGATACCAAAATAAGATCGCATCATGGCAGAAAACAAGATAAGAGAGAATAAACCCAAGCCGGCACCGCAGATTGTGGATGAAGTCGCCCTAGCCGACGAAACGCCCAAAAAGAAACCTGCTGAAAAAACCAAAGCTGAAAAAACCAAAGCTGAAAAGCCCCAAAAAGAGAAACTACCCAAAGAGCGCAAGCCCAAAGGCCCGCGTGAGAAAGACCCACGGATCGGCTACACGGCAGGATTCCTCCTGTTGTGCATGGCCCTTTTTCTCACCCTTGCCATCATTTCTTTCTTTGTAAACTACTTCAGCAGTTCCTATTCGGAGACCGGCACCCTGCTCTTCGGCAAAGCCATCCAGTTTGACAACATCACTGGCAAATTCGGGTCATACCTCGCCCAAATCCTAGTAAAAGAGTCGTTTGGACTCGGTGCCTTGTTTTTCCCTTATCTGCTGACAGTCATTGGACTGCATTTTACCATCGGCACCAAAATCAAGATGTGGAACCTTTGGAAACGGGCCATCATGTCGCTGGTCTGGATTCCCTTGCTGTTTGCATTCATCAACTTCGCTTCCCCGAACAAAGCATGTGAGATCTTTGGCGGCGCCGTCGGAAAGTTCATGAACACCAACATCTACAACTTCATGGGCAACTCCGGAGTGATTCTCGCCCTGGTCTTCCTTTTCCTGCTCTACCTCTTGTTCCAATACAATCTGAACATCGACGCTTTCAGGGAATGGCGCGAACGCAGGGCCGAACGCAAAGCACTGAAACTTCAGCAGCAACAGCAACAAGAAAGCCACAATATCGACGATAATGACGACAACGATGGTGATTTCAACGATGACAACAATGACATAAGCATTGACGACCCCGATCCCGACGAGATTGACCCAGAAGAGTTTGACGAAGAAGACCTTCCTCCCATCACGGTAATCCACCGTCCTATCGAAAACACCATCAAGACAGACCCTCCCAAAGAACACACCGAGGACTTCAGCAAAACCACCCCCAACGAACTCGACAAAACCGACACCAACAAAGTTGGCAAGGCATCAGGTTCCGACATGCCGCTGGAGATTGTAACCCCCACTGAAAAAGTGAAGCTTGAGATCGAAGAGACCCCCGACGAAAAGCTGGTAAAAGACGGCAAGGAGCATCACACGATTGACACGCCATACGACCCGCATTACGAGCTGAGCGATTTCAAGTTCCCAACCCTTGACTTGCTCAACGACTATGGAGACAAACGCGCCGAGGTAAGCAATGAGGAATTGGAAGCCAACAAGAACAAGATTGTGGAAACCTTAGGAAACTACGGCATCCAAATCGATAAGATCAAGGCCACCATCGGTCCTACGGTCACGCTGTATGAGATCGTCCCTGCAGCTGGCGTACGCATCTCCAAAATCAAGAACTTGGAAGACGATATTGCCTTGAGTCTGGCCGCATTAGGCATCCGCATCATCGCTCCTATTCCCGGCAAAGGCACCATCGGCATCGAAGTACCGAACAAGAAGCCCGAAACCGTCTCCATGAAGAGCGTGCTTGCTTCCGAAAAGTTCCAGAACAACAAGTTCGCATTGCCCTGCGCCGTCGGAAAGACCATCTCCAATGAGACCTATGTATTCGACTTGGCCAAGATGCCTCACATTTTGATGGCAGGTGCCACAGGTCAAGGTAAGTCGGTCGGCTTGAATGCCATCATCGCTTCCCTACTCTACAGCAAGCACCCCTCCGACCTGAAGTTCATCATGGTCGACCCAAAAAAGGTGGAACTCACCCTCTACAACCGCATCGAACGTCATTACCTGGCCAAACTTCCCGATTCGGAAGATGCCATTATCACCGATGTAAAGAAAGTGGTACGCACCCTCAACTCGCTTTGTATCGAGATGGATCAGCGTTACGATTTGCTCAAGGCTGCCGAATGCCGCAACATCATCGAATACAACGAGAAATTCAAGAGCCGCCGGCTGTTACCCACCGAAGGACACCGCTACCTGCCTTACATCGTGCTGGTGGTTGACGAGTTTGCCGACCTTATCATGACCGCAGGACGCGACGTGGAAGCCCCCATTGCCCGACTGGCCCAGTTGGCTCGTGCCATCGGCATCCATCTCATCATCGCCACACAACGTCCGTCGGTCAACATCATCACCGGTTCCATCAAAGCCAACTTCCCTGCCCGTGTCGCTTTCCGCGTCATTTCACAAGTCGACTCCAAGACCATCCTCGACCAAAGCGGTGCCAACCAACTCATCGGCCGAGGCGACATGCTGCTCTCCACCGGCAACGACTTGGTACGTCTTCAATGCGCCTTTATCGACACTCCAGAGGTAGAACGAATCACCACTTTCATTGGTGAACAACGCGGCTACAGCGAGCCCTTCCTGTTGCCTGAAGTTCCGGATGAAGAAAGCGGCGAGAGCAATGACTTCGAAGACGGCGACGAACGCGACCCGCTGTTCGAAGATGCCGCCCGCATCGTGGTGCAGACCCAGCAAGGCTCCACCTCGATGATCCAGCGCAAGCTGAAGCTCGGTTACAACCGTGCCGGCCGCATCATCGACCAATTGGAGGCTGCCGGTATCGTGGGTCCTTTCTCTGGAAGCAAGTCACGCGAGGTAAAAGTAGCCAACGAATTCGCTTTGGAACAGATTTTGAAGGATTTGGAACTCAAAGATCAAGGTATTTGACATGAAAAAACCCATCCAAATCATTGCGGCCATCCTCCTCATGGTTGCCTCGGGTACATTGTTTGCCCAAAACAACAGCGATGCTATCAAGAAACTCATCCAATCCATTCGCAGCCACAAAAGCATGGAAGTGAGCTTTACTTATCAAACCGTCAACGACAACAGCCAATCCAAAGAGGCCAAAGAGGGCAAAGCCTACTTTCAGGATGAAGCCTACAAAATCATCATGGAAGACCAGCACACCATCTCCGACGGAAAAACCACCTGGCATTATATCGTTGAAGACGAGGAAGTGATGGTGGGCACCGCCACTGACGACGACAATCCTTTCAAGATTCTCGACAAAGTTGAAAGGGACGACTCGGGCATCCAAGCCACTCTTGACAAAAAAGGCAACCTCAAGAAGTTAGAGGTTCCGGTTGACGAAGGGGTCAAGCTGTTATTGGAAATCAAAGAAATGAAATTCGACGAGGAATACACAAAAGACTTTTTCTCTTTCGACAAAAAAGCCTATCCCAACGTAGAACTCATTGACATGCGATGAAGGTTGTATTCTTGGCACGATGGTATCCGCACAAATACGATCCGATGTTCGGATTGTTTGTGCAGCGTCATGCCGAAGCAGCCGCACTCCATAACGACATCACCGTGGTGTACGTCCACCCCGACGAGAATGCCCAAAGCCTTTACGACATTGAACGGGCCACTGAGAACGGTGTCGACACCATTCGCATCTATTACAAGAAAGAAGGTCGGGTGAGTTCCGCGTGGCGCTATTTCCAAGCTTGCAGGAAGGGTTTGAAACTGGCCGGGAAAGCCGACTTGATCCATGTGCATGTGTTGACCCGAATGGGATTCATTGCCCATTGGAAGAAAAACTACGATGGGACGCCCTACATCATCACTGAACACTGGTCACGCTATCTGCCAGGTAACGATTTCAGCGGCCTTTTGCGCAAAATGTGGACAAAGCGGATCGTCAGACGGGCGGCCATGGTCACCACTGCAAGCCAGGTCCTTGCCGATGCCATGCAGCACCATGGATTGAAAAACCATCATTATGAGTTGTTGCCCAATGTGGTCGACACCCAACTCTTCAAGCCCATCCCCCACCACAACGAAGTGCCCAAAATTGTCCACATAAGTTGCTTTGAAGACCAATCAAAGAATATCAGCGGATTGCTGGAAGCATTGAAAATCCTGAAAGACAAAGGCATTGCCTATCAGGCCGTGCTGATTGGCGAAGGAATGGACTGGGAAGCCATAAAGCAAAAGGCTGTAGCATTGGAACTCAACGGTCAAGTGCGGTTCACCGGGCTTTTGCAGGGGCAAGATTTGGTGGAGGAGCTGGCCACGGGCGATTTCTTTGTGTTGCCCAGCCATTACGAAACTGGTGGCATCGTATTGTTAGAGGCCATGGCATGTGGATTACCTGTCGTGGCCACGAGGGTTGGCGCACTTCCCGAAATCGTCAATGAACGCAACGGCTTATTGGTTCCACCTGGAAACTGCCAGGCACTCGCCGACGCCATGGAACGGTGTTGCCACTCCTATAATAATTATAATGGTGAGGCATTGAGGAAACAAGTAATGGATCGCTATAGCAAAGAAAAGGTTGGTACATTGCTAAACGATTGGTACCATCAGGTAGCTTCGCATCGTCTCAAGTAACGATCACTCCCCCACGGTATTCTTCATGATACCAATTCTGGAACTCTCGATAAAGCTTACAATCATCTCGCGATCTTCCGATTCAGGCATATTCGCCTTGATGTATTGAATGGCTTGGGAGACATTCATTCCCCCGTTATAGATCACCCGATACACATCCTGGATGGCATTGATGCGGTCCTTGCTGTAGCCTCTTCTTCCCAAACCGATGTAATTCACGCCGGCGTATGAAACCGGATAACCTGTGCCCGTTTTCACAAAAGGTGGGATATCCTTGTTGATCATGGCACCGCCCGAGATCATCACATGGGCACCGATGCGACAGAACTGGCTCACAGCGGCGAGACCCCCAAGAATCGCCCAATCGTCAACGATGATGTGACCAGCCAACGTAGCCGCATTGGCCATGATGACGTTGTCGCCCACCACGCAATCGTGGGCTACATGGGTGAATGCCATCAGCAGACAGTTTTTGCCTACAACAGTCTTGCCGCTAGCGGCTGTACCTTTGTTGATGGCTGCTGATTCGCGGATGGTGGTACCATCGCCGATATAGCAGTAGGTGGTTTCGCCTTTGTATTTCAGGTCTTGTGGAATGGCGGAAATCACAGCTCCGGGAAAGATCTTGCAGTTTTTGCCGATGCGGGCACCGTCCATGATGGTGGCATTGGGTCCAATCCAAGTGCCTGAACCAATCTCAACATCCTCGCCAATCCAAGCGAACGGTTCAATTTTAACATCATCGGCAATACGGGCGTTCGGGTGGATATAGGCTAAAGGTTGGTTCATGACTCGGACTTTTTATTCCTGCTGTAGCAGGGTGTGTTTGATTTTACGGGCAAAGGAGGTGTTGGAGAAATGTCCTGGCTTATAAGCGGTGACACGGCCTTTGATCGGTTTGCCTACCAAGGTGAGGTCACCAATGACATCGAGTAACTTGTGACGTGCCGGCTCGTTGTCAAAATACAGATCCACGTTGTTGAGGATACCGCCTTCTTTGACCAACACTTTCGGTTTCTTGAAGAATGCTGCCAGATGGTCGAGCTCTTCAGACGAAACATTTTTGTTAACGAACACGATGGCATTGGTAAGGTCGCCACCCTTGATGAGGTTACGGCTGAGGAGGGTTTCCAGTTCGTGGAGGAACACAAAGGTGCGGCACGGAGCAATTTCTTTTTCAAAATCGCTCAAATTGTGCAACGAGGCACTTTGTTTGTCAAGCACCTTGGTGTTGTATTTCACAGTGACATCAATCTGGAAGGTGTCGCAAGGCTCGATGGAGAGTTCGATGCCCAGCACTTCATTACGATAGCTGATCGGCTCCTTGATGACGTAATAGTCGCGCGGTGCCTTTTGCTGGACGATACCAGCCTCCTTGATCGCCTTGACAAACTCTTTCCCACTGCCGTCCATGATGGGCATTTCCTCCACATCAATGTCGATCAGCACATTGTCAACGCCCATGCCTCTAAGTGAAGCGAGCACATGTTCAACGGTATATATTTTGACGCCACCCTTTCCCAGTGTGGTGCCTCTGGTAGTGTCGATCACATTATCGACATCGGCCTCGATGATGGGCCGATCCTCAAGATCAATGCGACGAAAACGGATGCCTGTATTGACCGGTGCAGGATTAAAGGTCAACGTGCCACACTGACGCGTGTGCAGTCCAGCTCCCGTAACACTGATTTTTCTCTTTAAAGTACACTGTTTTTCTTCCATAAAAGCAAACTTGAGTTGATAATCCCTCAAGAAAAACGGGCAAAGATAGAGAAAATTTCATTAACACCAAAAAAAAACACCTTAAAGCCTCGTTTTCAGGTCGGCAAGTTCTTTTTCAAGTGTTTCCAGTTTGCGTGCCATCTCGTCAATGTGACGGAATCGGGCGTTGGATACAAGATATTGTCGCAGGGGTTGGATCGGCGTTCCCATGAATTCCTGGTTCTCTTCCCTGATACTTCCCATGATGCCGCATTGTCCACCAAATTTGGACCCATCAGCGATATGCAGGTGTCCGACAAAGCCCGACTGACCACCTACGACACAATTCTTACCAAGATGTGTAGAACCGCTGACCCCCACTTGTGCTGCCAAGGCAGAGTTCTCACCCACCTCGACATTATGGGCCAAATGCACCAGATTGTCGAGCTTGACGCCCTTATGAACATGGGTGGATCCCATGGTGGAGCGGTCGATGGTGGTATTGGCACCAATCTCCACATCATCATCAATCAACACGTTACCCACCTGCGGAATCTTCTCGTAATGTCCATCTTCTTGGGGCGCAAACCCAAAACCATCGGCCCCGATCACCGCTCCAGCATGGATAATGCAACGTTTGCCGACTACCGTATTGCGGTACAAACGCACCCCTGGATAAAGCACCGTGTTGTCACCAATGACGGCCCCGTCTCCAACATATACTTGGGGGTAAATCTTTACATTGTTGCCGATGCTGACATGCTCTCCCACAAAGGCAAACTCGCCTAAATAGAGGTTTTCTCCATAATGGGCACTGGGAGAGACGAAACCCAAGGAAGAGATACCTTTCTTATCCTGCGACACCTGATCGTAATAGGCCAACAATTTGGCAAATGAAGCGTAGGCATCTTCTACACGAATCAAAGTAGCGGATATTGATTTTTCAGCAACAAAACTGTTGTTTACAATAACCACTGAAGATTCCGTTTCATAGATATAGTTCGTATATTTCGGATTGGCTAAAAAGCTCAACATGCCCGGAGCGCCTTCCTCAATTTTTGCCACATTCCACACTTCCACGTTCGGATCGCCTTCGACAGTGCCACCCAGCAAGGCTGCAATTTGTAAAGCAGTAAATTTCATTTCGTTAGATCAAATTTCATTAAACTCTTTTTTCAACAGTTCGATAGCCTGCTCCACGAATGGATTGGGCAGCGCCACCAAAGCCTGGGCGATAAGAGCAACATCCGTGCCATCTTCCGTCTTATCAAAGGTTGCATTGATTTGCCCCACCAACTCCTCCTTGGAACGCCGCACCGCATCCCATAACGCAGGAGAAACGTACAGTTGCTGTGCCATATTGTGTTCAAATTCCTCTTCCACATTCTGTAGCAGCGAAATGTGGAAAACTTCTTTTGTGGCACCTGGCACATATACCCGTTTCACCAATACTGGCAACTGGGAGCGTTCCAGGAAAAGCAACAGCCGTTCGCAAGCCTGTATCTTGAGTGGAACTACCATCTTGGCGGTGGCCACACGCATCTCTGCCTTGGCCTTCATGCGGTATTCAATCTCCTTCAGTTTCAGTTTTCTGTTGAAAAAGTAACCCATATCGATTAGATTTTCCGCAAAGGTAAGAAAAGAAGTCAGAAGTCAGAAGTCGGAAGAAAGAATTTTGTATCTTTGCAATCCTTAAATCTTGAAATCTTTAAATTTTAAATACTGAATCATGAGCGAAATCATCCTCTCCAACAGAGTTTTGAACATGGCCGAGTCAGCTACATTGGCCATGACCAACAAGAGCCGTGAACTGAAGGCCCAAGGCATCGACGTCATCAGCCTGAGCATCGGCGAGCCCGACTTCAACACCCCCGAATCAGCCAAACAAGCTGGCATCGATGCCATCAACGGCAACGACACCCACTACCCGCCCGTACCTGGCACTCCTGCTTTGCGCAAGGCCATCGCCAACAAGCTGAAACGCGACAACGGTTTGGATTACAAAGAGACCGACATCCTGGTTTCCAACGGTGCCAAACAGGCCATCAACAACGTGCTTCTGGCCATCCTCAACGATGGCGACGAGGTGATCATTCCCGCCCCGTTCTGGGTTTCCTACCCCGAAATGGTGAAGCTAAGCGGTGGCGTTCCTGTCATCGTCAAGAGCGACATGGCACACGACTTCAAGATCACTGCCGAACAGTTTGAAAAGGCCATCACACCCAAAACCAAGGCCTTGCTCATCAACACCCCTTGCAACCCCAGCGGTTCCGTGTTTACCAAAGCTGAGCTCACCGCCATCGCCGAAGTACTGAGGAAATATCCCAATATCATCGTCATCTCCGACGAAATCTACGAATTCATTCAATACGAACACAAGCACGAGAGCATGGGGCAATTCGACTTCTTGAAGGACCGCCTCGTCATTGTCAACGGCGTGGCCAAGGGTTATGCCATGACCGGCTGGCGTATCGGCTACATCGCCGCTCCGCAGGCCATTGTCAAGGCAACCAACAAGATTCAAGGCCAGATTACCTCGGGCATCTGCACCATCGCCCAAGCTGCCGCAGCCAAAGCCATGGAACTCTGCCCCGACAACTCGCCTGAGATCCAGGAAATGCTGAAGGCTTTTCGCCAGCGCCGTGACACCCTGGTGAAATTGATGAACGAGATCCCTGGCGTGGAATGCAACACCCCCGCCGGCGCGTTCTATGTGTTCCCCGAAGTGAAGTCGTACTTCGGCAAGACCGATGGACAGACCGTCATCAAAGGCAGTGACGACCTCTGTATGTGGCTGCTTTACAACGCCCATGTGGCTTGCGTGGCCGGCAACTCGTTCGGCAACGACGACTGCATCCGACTCTCCTATGCCACCTCACTTGACAAGCTGGTCGAGGCGGCAAGAAGAATTAAGGAAGCCCTTGCCAAACTGCATTAATCCCAGTTCTCCCTTGAACCGACATGATAGACATCCAACAGCTTCTCAACATTTTCAACCAAGCCATCGAAGACTACCACCAGTTTGACGATGTGGACCATCCTTGCTGCAATCCATTCGATGAAAAAACCGTCGAATGGTATCTATACAACAAGGCGTGGATCGACACCGTACAGTGGCATCTCGAAGACCTCATCCGTGATCCGAACATCGATCCAACGGAGGCATTGGTGCTAAAACGCCGAATCGACAAGTCGAACCAGGAACGCACCGATATCGTGGAAATGATTGATGAATATTACTGGATGCTGTTCCGTAACGTCAATCCTTTGCCCACCGCCACGCTCAACACAGAGAGCCCGGCATGGGCCATCGACCGGCTTTCCATCCTTCAGCTAAAAATCTACCACATGAAGGCAGAAGTGGAACGAATCGGCATCGACGCGGCCCACAAGGCCAAATGCAATGAAAAACTGCGTGTCTTGAAGGAGCAAAACACCGACTTGAGCACGGCCATCGACCAATTGATGGCGTGCTACAAGTGCGGTGAAAAGGTGATGAAGGTGTACAAGCAGATGAAGATGTACAACGATCCCAACTTGAACCCCGTACTCTACGGGCAAAAACAGTCTTGAAGAAACTACTCGTCATACGGTTTTCCGCTTTGGGCGACATCGCTATGACCGTTCCAGTGGTCCATGACTTGGCCGTACAGTATCCCGACCTGGACATCACCATGCTCAGCAGGGAGACGGCTCGGCCTTTGTTCGAGCGACTGCCCGACAACGTGCATTTCATCGCTGCCGACTTGGAAGGAAGGCACAAAGGGCTGCTCGGCCTTTGCCGCCTTTGGAGAGATGCCCATTTAAACGAGTTCGACTATTTGGCGGATTTCCACGGCGTGCTACGGACTTGGTGGCTTCGCACTGAAGGTTGTCTGCATCGCAAACGCATTGCCAAGATCGACAAAGGGCGAAGCGGGAAAAAAGCTTTGACCCGAAAGAACCACAAGATTCTCAAGCCTCAAGCCACCTCTTTTGAGCGTTATGCCAACGTGTTGGAACAATTGGGATTCCCCGTGAAACCCAACTTTAGCAAACTCGATTACGCTGTGTTCTGCGAACGGGAGAAAGGGCCCAACGAGCGATGGATTGGGGTGGCACCCTTTGCCAAGCATCCTGCCAAGGTGTACCCGATGAACCAAATGGAAGAAGTGCTCCAAGCCCTAAGTGGGAGGAACGACATAACCGTATTTCTCTTTGGAGGCGGTAAAGACGAAAAACAACAAATCGCAACGCTTTGTTCCAAATATTCTAATGTGAGGGCAGCCCAAAGTCAACATGGATTGGAGGGTGAATTAGCTTTGATGGGCCAACTCGACGTGATGCTCAGCATGGACTCAGCCAACATGCATCTGGCTTCGGTGGTCGGCACAAGAGTCGTCTCTATTTGGGGTGGAACCCATCCCTTTGCCGGGTTCATGGGCTGGAGACAAAAGGCAGAAGACTGCGTGCAACAGGATTTGCCCTGCCGTCCTTGTTCGGTTTATGGCAACAAACCCTGTTGGCGCGGTGACTATGCCTGCATGAACGGGATCAAGCCTGAACAAATCGTCGAAAAACTCCTATCCGAATGAGCAGCCAAACGGTCATCGAGATGTTTGACGGCATCTCCCCCCACTACGACTTCCTAAACCATCTGCTTTCGTTCGGCTTCGACCGTGGTTGGAGAAGAAAAACCTCCAAGCTGGTGGCCCAGCGTCATCCCACAACCATTATCGATGTGGCCACTGGTACCGCCGACCTTGCCATCCGCATGGCCAAGGACAATCCCACAGCCATTATCACTGGAATTGACCTTTCTGAGAAAATGCTGGAGATCGGACATGCCAAACTGGGTAAAAAAAAGCTTGACCAGCGTATCAAACTTGAAAAAGGCGATGGCGCAAGTCTGCCGTTTGCAGACCATAGTTTCGACGCCGTGACCATTGCTTTCGGCATCCGAAATTTCGCTGACCGCGAGGCCGGGCTCCGCGAGATGGTGAGGGTTTGCCGTGACAAAGGACTGGTGGCGGTATTGGAGTTTTCGCATCCTTCCAGTCCATGGATCGCCACACCCTATCGCTGGTATTCAAAAACCCTGCTTCCTTGGTTGGGTCGCCTTGTATCGAAACACCCCACTGCCTACAGCTATCTCCCCTCCTCGGTAGCTGCATTCCCTGAACGGGACACTTTTGCCACCATGCTCCAGGCCGCAGGCCTCGAACAGGTAAGCTTCTTGGAACTCAGTGGAGGCATTGCCACCCTTTTTTATGGGACTGTTGCGAAAAGCCGTTCCAAAACACAATAATAGAATTTTGTTTACGTTATATCGCTTTAAACTGAACACTGTGAAAAAGAGCATCAAAACTGCCATATTTCTTCTGTTAGCCTTGGTTTGCGCCACAGGCGTGCAGGCTCAAGGCCGCAAGATCATCTATTTGCAGAACTACGACAAGGCACCCTATCATTTTGGATTCCTGCTCGGTGCCAACTTCATGGACTACAACCTGATCTTGAAAGAAGACTATCAGTCCACGAAATATTATGACCCGCAAGAATTGCCCGTTACTGGTGATGCAGACCTGCTCGTGCCCGTACAATTTTCACAGGAAAACTTTGAAAGTTACCAGATTGTCGGTATTGAGCGAGACACCATGAACCGCATGATGACATCGATTCCAAGAGTCGGCTTCTCGGTTGGCGTGCTGGGTGACCTGCGACTGACCGAGCACCTTAACCTGCGTTTTTCCCCTACTTTCAGCCTTAGTGAGATCAACTATCGCTACAAGATCCAGATCAACCAATTGGATGGAAGCGTGAGAGAACAAACTCCATGCTCGCACAATCCCTTCCTGACCTGCATCGAACTCCCCTTGCACCTGAAATACCGTTCGAAGCGCTACAACAACGTGGCCGCCTACCTGATTACGGGTCTCAACCCTAAATTGTATTTTTCGTTCAAGAAAAAGAATCAGAACTTCAACTGGATAAAAAACAAGACTTTCGACCTGGCACTGGAATTGGGTAGCGGCTTTGATATCTACAACCAATGGTTCAAGATGGGTGTTGAGGCAAAATTCGGTTTCGGCTTGTTCAATGCTTTGAGTGAGGACCAAGTTTATTACTACGCTCATCCTCTTAACGGCATGAAAAACAAGCAATTCCAAATATCACTTACTTTCGAATAAAAAAATTTCAAGCTTTTTGTTGCAGGTAAAAGATTTTTATGTAATTTTGCAGCGTCAAAATTTGACACGAAGTGGTCTCTTCGTCTAGTCTGGTCAGGACGTCAGGTTTTCATCCTGGTAACTCGGGTTCAAATCCCGGAGAGACTACCAAAACAAAAAATCCCTAACTGAGTTTCAAATAGTTAGGGATTTTTATTTTACCTTTTTTGCTCTACTGGGTCAACCGTTTCGCAACGAAAGACTAATCCGATTCCGATCCACATCCACATCAAGCACTTTTACGCGAACACGCTGGTTAAGGCGCACCACCTCGTTGGGATCCTTGATGTAATGGTCAGCCATCTGGCTGATATGAACGAGACCGTCTTGATGCACCCCAATGTCGACAAAGGCACCAAAAGCCGTGATGTTGGTGACAATCCCGTTGAGAACCATGCCAGGCTTGAGATCTTCGATACTGCGGATGTCCTTGTCAAACTCAAACGCCTCGAAGCTTTGACGTGGGTCGCGACCGGGTTTCTCCAATTCTTTGAGGATATCGCCGATGGTTTCCAAACCGAACTCCTGTTCCACAAAGGCTTTGGGATCGATCCGGGCAATCAGTTCCTTGTTGCCGATGAGTTCGTTCACTTGCACGCCTTGCTGTTTGGCCATCTTCTCCACAATGTGGTAGCTTTCGGGGTGGACGGCACTTTGGTCCAGAGGATTGTCGCCATCGTGAATGCGAAGGAATCCGGCACATTGCTCAAAGGCCTTGTCACCCAGGCGCGGCACCTCCCGAAGTTGTTTGCGGGTTCTGAATCCCCCATGTTCCTCGCGGTAACCGATGATGTTGGAGGCCAAGGCAGGGCCAACGCCGCTCACATAGGAAAGCAACTGCTGACTGGCCGTATTGAGTTCCACCCCAACAGCGTTTACACAGCTCATCACCGTTTGGTCAAGGCTCTCCCCTAGCTTCTTTTGGTCCACATCGTGTTGGTATTGTCCCACACCAATACTTTTCGGGTCGATCTTTACCAATTCGGCCAAAGGATCCATCAAGCGGCGACCAATGCTGACCGCGCCACGCACCGTAATGTCATAATCGGGAAACTCGTCGCGGGCAATCTTGGAGGCAGAGTACACCGAGGCGCCACTCTCACTGACCATCACCGCAGTGAGGTCGCGGTCGAATTTGATGTAACGGATGAAGTCCTCGGTTTCACGGCCAGCCGTACCATTGCCGATGGCAATCACTTGGATTTTGTAAGCGTCCACAAGACTCTTGATTTTGCGAATGGAACCTGTGACATCCGACTTGGGCGGATGGGGATAGATGGTCTCATTGTGGAGCAATGCCCCCGTCTCACTCAACACCACTACCTTGCACCCTGTGCGAAACCCTGGGTCGATGGCCAGGACCCGTTTCTGTCCCATCGGTGGGGCCAGCAACAATTGTTTCAAGTTCTCCGCAAAAACACGGATGGCGGTCTCGTCGGCCTTTTCTTTGTAGAAATTACGGATCTCCGTCTCGATGGAAGGTTCCAACAAGCGTTTCCAAGCATCAGCGATGGCCTCTTGGACAAGTAACGTCGATTGGTTGTTGTTTTTAAGGAAGATTTGTTCCAGCGCATGCAACACTGCATCGCTGTCCACTTTAATCTTCAGCCTAACGATTCCTTCCTCTTCGGCACGGAACAACGCCAAAATCCGATGCGAAGGGGCCTTGGCAATGGGCTCACTGAAATCGAAATACTGCTGGTAAGTTTTGCCTTCCTCTTCTTTACCCTTGATAATAGTTGAACAAATCTCACCTCTTGTATGGAAAAACTTACGTATACGATTACGGCCACCGATATGTTCCGAGATCCATTCCGCCATGATATCCTTGGCACCTTGTAACGCTTCTTCGACAGAGTTGACCCCTTTGCTTGCATTGACAAAGCGTGTCGCCAGGCGTTCCACCGCATCAACATGCTGGGCCATAAGCTGTGCTGCCAAAGGTTCCAAGCCTTTCTCACGGGCAATGGCTGCTCGGGTACGGCGTTTGGGCTTATAGGGAAGATACAAGTCTTCCACCTCCTGAAGGGTGGCAGCATCCATGATCTTTTGTTCCAGTTCGGGGGTGAGCTTGTCTTGCTCGCGAATGGAGGCGATAACACTTTCCTTGCGTTTCTCCAGTTCGATGAGTTGTTCCAAACGTTTTTGCACGGCGGCCACGTTTTCCTCGTTCATCGTACCGGTCATTTCCTTGCGATAACGGGCGATGAAGGGGATGGTGGCCCCTTCACCCAGCAGTTTGACCACATTGGCCACGTGGCTTGGCGCCAGGTTCAGTTCCTTGGCAATCAGTAGACTGAATTGATTGTTGTCGATCATGACTCAAAAGAATATTTGTACAAAAATACGATTATTAATGATATTTTTGCGCCATGAAAAACATTCAAGTCATCGTCAGCAATCAAAACGATCCCTTCCTTAACCGTGCCGTGGAACAATACCTCACCGACCATCAAGATGAAGGTTGTGTAACCCTGTACCTTTGGAAAAACCAACAAACCGTGGTCATCGGATACAATCAGAATCCCTACTCGGAATGCAATGTGAAATTGTTGCTTGATGAAGGCGGCCACCTCATGAGGCGTGGCACAGGCGGTGGGGCAGTTTATCACGACTTGGGCAACATCAACTTTTCGTTTGTGGCGGACCATAGGCTCTATGATGTACCCAAGCAACTCTCAGTAATCCAAGAAGCACTGAGGCGATATGGCCTAGAAGCCGAGATCTCTGGGCGCAACGACCTGACTTGCCAAGGCAGGAAGTTCTCCGGAAATGCCTTTTCCAAAGGGCAAACCAACAACCTGCACCATGGTACCCTTCTCATCAAGACCGATGGCTCGATGATGCAGCGTTACCTCATCGTCGACAAGGCCAAACTGATGAAAAACGGGGTGAAAAGTGTGTCCAGCCGGGTGGTCAATCTGAGCGAACTCGTGCCTGAAATCACTTCCGAAAACATCAAGTTGCCGTTGATTGAGGCTTTTGAGCGTGTCTATGGCGAAAAAGCATCAATTCTGGATTTCGACGAACTTGTCCATCGGCCTGAAGTTCAAGCCATCCGAGAAAAAATCTCCTCCCACGAATTCCTTTTCGGTCGCTGGGAACAATTCAAGACGACCAAAAAAGCCCGTTTCCCCTGGGGTGGTGTGGAGATTGCCTTGAGGGTGGATGAAGCCAAGGCCGTCATCACAGATGTTCAGATTGCATCGGATTGCCTTGACACAGAAGTCATTGGAGAGACTGAGAGGATGTTCAAAGGAGCCAGCACAAAAGAGGCTCCGGTAATTGACGACGGTAATGAAATCCAACGGGATATTTTGAACTTGATTTACGGTTGAATATATTTTCCTAATTTTGCAACCAGTTTTTTGAAACTTTCCACTTTCCACTATGAAATACTTCCTCCTTCCTTTCGGATGCCAGATGAACCTCAGCGACACGGAACGTGTACGTACCGTGCTGCAACAAATGGGCTATGAACCCACTGACAACGAAGCGGAAGCCAACCTGTTGGGCATTGTGGCCTGCTCGGTACGGCAAAAAGGCATCGACAAAGTGTATGGCCGCATCGAAAAATGGAACGCCATGAAGAATCGCCAAAACGTGATCACCTTCGTATCAGGTTGCATCCTGCCTGCCGACCGTGTGCGCTTCCTGAAACTGTTCGATTTGGTGTTCACCATGAACGAGTTGCCGCAATTGCCTGAGATGATTCGCCAATACGGCGTGGTCACTCCGATGAAAGAGGTAAATCCTTCCATCAATATGGAGCCTTTCTGGGAAATCAACCCAATGCGCGCCTCCAGCTTCGAAGCCTACATCCCCATCCAAAACGGTTGCAACAACTTCTGCACCTACTGCGCCGTGCCTTACACCCGAGGCAGGGAAGTTTCAAGGCCATCGGAAGAGATTCTGGCCGAGGTGAGGGAATTGGTTGAAAAAGACTACAAGAGCATCACGTTATTGGGACAGAATGTCAACTCGTATGGCCTTGACAAGAAAGGCGAGGAAATCAACTTTGCCGAACTGCTGCGTCGTATCGGCGAGTACGGAAAGGCTTCGGGCAAGGAGTTCTGGGTGTATTACACGGCCCCCCATCCGCGCGACATGGAAGATGAAATCATAGAGGTGATGGCCCAATATGATTGTCTGGCCAAGCAGATCCACATCCCCATCCAGTCGGGTGACGATGTGATGCTGCAACGCATGAACCGACACCACAACCTGGAGCGTTACCGCCACATCATCCAGACGATCCGCCGCGTGTTGCCCACCGCCACCATCTTCACCGACATTATTGTGGGCTTCACCCACGAGAGCGAGGAAGAGTTCGAGAACACCCGCAAGGCCATGGAGGAATTCAAGTACAACATGGCGTACATTGCCCAATACAGCGTGCGCGAGGGTGCCGTGGCCTCCCGTTGGGAAGACGATGTGCCCAAGGAGGTGAAACGCCAACGTTACCACCGCCTCACCGAAGAACTGATGAAACATTCCTTGGTTTATAATCAGGCCTTGGTTGGCAGCACGGTGAAAATGCTGGTGGAGGATTTCGACCGCAAGAACGGCTACCTCACCGGCCACACCGAAGGCAAGATCGTGATTCGCTTTGCCTCGCAAGATGAGAGCCTTATTGGGCAAATTGTGACAGTGAAGGTCACTTCAGCCACTGCCTTATCCATCGAAGCCACCCTCCTCCCCGCTCACTCCTAACTCCTCTTTCCTAACCAATATGCTCATCTCCTTCAAAACATTAGGTTGCCGCCTGAACCTTTATGAAACCGATGCCTTGGCATCACGGTTCAAGGCAGGTGGGTATGATGTGGTGGATTCGGGTGAGGCTGACATTTTTGTGGTAAACACCTGCACCGTCACCAACACCAGCGACCAAAAATGCCGCCAAGCCATCCACCAGATCCGAAGGAAAAATCCCAAGGCTTTGATTGTGGTCACAGGGTGCATGGTCAACCACAGGAAAGTGGAGCTGATCCAAGAGGGCATAGCCGACTACGTCATCGACAACGAACGCAAATCGGCTATTTTCGACATTGTTCAGGAACATTTCAAGCTTGGCCACAGCGACCCTGAGGGCTACGACCGCGACCTGTTCAGCTACCAGCCTGCCTTCGACACCTTCCACACCCGAAGCCTCATCAAGATCCATGATGGCTGCAACAACTTTTGCTCCTATTGCATCATCCCCATGGTAAGAGGCAGGTCCACCAGCCGCCCTGCCAACGACATTTACGAAAACATCCGAAAAGTAGTGGACCACGGCTTCAAGGAAGTGGTGCTGACCGGCGTCAACATGGGACGGTATCGGGATGGAGACACCAATTTTGAGTCTTTGGTGGAACACATTATTAATATAAAGGGTGATTTCCGGGTAAGGGTCTCCTCCATTGAACCCGACCAGTTCAGCGACCGTTTCCTGCAACTGTTCCAGCATGAGAAGCTGGCACCCCACATGCACATCTGCCTGCAAAGCGGTTCGGAAGACACGCTGAAACGGATGCACCGTTTCTACACCGCCGAACAATTCAGGGAGATGTGCCAACGCATCAAGGCCTTCCGCCCCGACTTCAACCTCACCACCGATATCATCGTGGGCTTCCCTGGTGAGACCGAAGAGACTTTCCAAGAGAGTTGCGACTTCGCCCGTGAAATCGGCTTCAGCCACATCCACACCTTCAAATATTCCAAACGCACCGGCACCAAGGCAGCTTCAATGCCCGACCAAGTGCCCGAAATTGAAAAAACACGCCGTAGCGAAATCATGAGGGCCATTTCGTTGGAGAACAAGCTCAAGTACTTTGAGCAGATGAAAGGACAACCCCAACAGTTGTTGGTGGAGCGCATCGACGCTAAAGGAATCGCCAGAGGTTACGGAGAAAATTACATTCCCATCCAAACCAAGGGCGAAAACCTTGAAAAAAACACTTTTATTAAAGTGATTCTCAAAGAGATACTCAACAGTTCAAATGAAGAAAAGATGGTATTTGAAGCATGACATCCAAAAAAAATTCTCTCAATTAATTGTGCGTATCAAAAAAAGTCGTAATTTTGCAGCCCGAAAATAAAAAGAAGAACAAAAGAGATATTAGAAAATGGCAAATCACAAATCTTCAATCAAACGTATCCGTCAAACTGAAAAAAGACGTCTGCACAACCGTTACTATGCCAAGGCTATGCGTAACGAAGTCAGAAAATTCAGAACCCTTACCGACAAGTCAGAGGCTGAGAACCAACTGCCGAAGATGTACTCCATCATCGACAAAGTGTGCAAGCGTGGCATCATCCACAAGAACAAAGCCGGTAACCTGAAGTCAAAACTGACGAGATACACCGCCAAGTTGGCCTAATTAAAGGTTTTTTACCATTATAGGAACCTCCTCTATTTTTAGGGGAGGTTTTTTTGGTTTGGATAAAATAATTTTATGTAACTTGCGAGCGTTTTACCATATATCTATAGACGATGATTGAAAACATACGCAAAACCATCAAACATTGGGCGGCTGACGACCGTCCCCGCGAAAAGATGATTGCCAAGGGCAAGGGGGCCTTGAGCAATGCCGAGCTGATTGCCATTCTCATTGGATCGGGTTGCGGCGATCTTTCAGCGGTGGAACTGGCGAGGGAAATGCTGAATGCTGTCAGCGACAACCTCTACGACCTCTCGAAACTCAGCATCGAAGAGTTGAGGCAGCACAAAGGCATCGGTGAAGCCAAGGCTGTCAGCATCATGGCTGCCCTGGAGTTGGGCCGTCGTTGGAGCGTCACCTCGCCCCAAGAACGCAAGTCGATCAGCAACAGTCGGGAGGCCTACGAGAGCTTTCTCCCCCTCATCGACGACCCTACCAAAGAACATTTCATGGTCGCCTACCTCAACCAAGGCAACAAAGTCATCAAAACGGAGCGCATCAGCACTGGCGGCATCACTGAAACGCCCGCCGACCCAAAGGTCATTATCAAAAACGCCCTGCTAAAAGAAGCGACCGCTCTCATACTCTGCCACAACCATCCGTCGGGTGTGGCCAAGCCCAGTTCCGAAGACCGAAGAACAACCCGTCAGTTGATTGCTGCTGGAAAAATCTTTGACATCCGAGTGCTCGACCATCTCATTATCGGAGAAAATTCGTATTTTAGCCTCGCCGAAGAAGGCATGATGTAAAACCATGAAAATCGTCACCATCATCGGGGCAAGACCCCAGATCATCAAAGCCGCGGCCTTGAGTCGCGCCATTAAGGAACTCTATGCCGACCGCATCCGCGAAATCATCGTACATACCGGCCAGCACTATGACAACAACATGTCGCAGGTGTTCTTCGATGAGTTGGGCATCCCCCACCCTGATTACAACCTTCATGTAGGGTCTGCCTCACATGGCGTGCAGACGGCCAAGATGATTGAAGGCATCGAACAAATCCTCCTAGATGAAAAGCCCGATGCCATCGTGCTCTATGGCGACACCAACTCCACTTTGGCGGGTGCCGTGGCTGCCTCCAAGATTCACGTGCCTGTGGTCCACATCGAAGCCGGGCTGCGTTCGTTCAACAAGGCCATGCCCGAGGAAATCAACCGCATCGTGTGTGACCACTGCTCCACCCTACTTTTCACGCCTACCCGAGCCGGTTACGAAAACCTCGCCAAGGAAGGCTTCAAGATGGACAACGACGGTCCTTTTACCATCGACAATCCCAAGGTGTACCATTGCGGCGACATCATGTACGACAACAGCCTGCATTTCTCCACGCTTGCCGACCAGAAGGCACAGGTGCTAAAGCGTCTCGGACTGGAAGGAAAGCCTTACGTGCTGGCCACCCTACATCGCGACAGCAACACCGACCAACCCGAACGGCTCAGGGCCATTTTGGAAGCATTCAAGGAACTCTCCAAAGAAATCACTGTGGTGCTGCCCATGCATCCTCGCACACGCAAGAAGGCAGGAGACTTCCACGCCGACAACGTTGTTGTTATCGAGCCTGTGTCTTTTTTGGAGATGATTCAGCTGGAGAAACACGCCCAGCTGATTCTCACCGATTCCGGCGGCGTGCAAAAAGAATCGTATTTCTTCCAGAAACCTTGCGTCATCTTGCGTCCCGAGACTGAATGGGTGGAAATCGTCGAAACTGGCGCCGCCACATTAGCGGATGCTGACTATGACAAAATCCTGGAAGCCAGCCGTCGTTACCTGCAACAGCCGCCCGTTAAATTCCCAGAAATTTTTGGCGACGGCCACGCTGCAGCGTTCATGCTACAGCAAATGATGGAAAGTTTATAAACCATATTAATATTAATTAGGTAACCTATACTATTGCCAATAATTTTCGTTTTCTTTGATTTTTTTTCATCAAAACGTTTGCGAGATGAAAAAAAGTTGGTATCTTTGCAGCGTAATTCAAAACAAAGATTAAATGAAAAAAACAAGAAAAGATTTTAAAGACTTTGAAATTTCTGATTTCATTGATATGGGGAGCCTCCAAAAAGCCAGAGAGTCCACCCCACATCGGCCTTTTTTCGGTTTCAACAAAAAGAAAAAAGGTGAAACCTCTATCTCATACACTGATTATCCCGTTTCTGACCTTGATGAAGTTTTATGAAATACAAGAAGCAGTTTGAAGGCAAAGCCAAGGCCATCGTTTCTGAAGCCTACCTCTTCCCCAATTTCAAGCAAGGCGAACTACCAAAATGGAAATTCTATAGTCCAGTAGTTGCTTGGGATACCGGGGCAGAGTGTTCTTCCATTTCCACGGAAGTTATCGAGGCATTGAAACTAAAACCTAAAGGTCACACCGAAATCATGGTTTTTGGTGGTGTCCAAGAAGTGGGTATTTATGACATTTCGATAGGCCTACCCAACGGGAAAGTATTTCATGATGTTGAAGTGTTTGGTGCTGACCTTGATGAATACGCAGCACTATTCGGCATGGATATCATCACCAAGACGGATTTTCTCATCACCAACGCCGACGAGAAAACCACTTTCCAGTTCCGTACACCGTCAGAAGGAGGCGTAGAACTTTAATATCAAAACGTCTCCCCTAACAGCCTCTCAAACTCCTGAAAAGCTGTAGTCCCTTTGAGTTCCGAGAGCGCTTCAGCCAGGGAACGGTAATACCATGCGATATCTTCTTTCCCGTTGGGAGCGTGAAAGCGTTTCCAGAGCTGGTCGCCTATGGCCTTGTAGTCAGCAGCAAGTGCACGCATGTTCGAAAGCTTGTCACCCATGGCCACCACTTTGCTGTCGTAAGAGGCGTTGGCGAGTTGGGTTAGCTGCGCTTCCTTGCGGGTGCGCCAAGGTGCATCATTGGGCAATGGGGCAGTTTCATGCGCCACCAAATCGGCCACGCGGACGCCGAACTCGGAGCACACCTGCTCGATCGTTACCTCCGTATCCTCCACGGTGTCGTGCAGCAGCGCCGCCGCCAGCATTTCCGGATCGTTCGTGATGGTAGCTACAATACTGGCGGCCTCCATGCAATGGATGAGGTAGGGATAGCCTTTGCCACGACGTTCCGTTCCACTATGGGCTTGGGTGGCAAAAGCCACGGCCTTGTCGAAAAATTGGGTATCAAGGGGATTGTTCATCTCATGCAATCAGATTAATCTTTTGTGCCTGTTCAAAAACACGTTTTGCCCGTTGGGCATTATAGCCGCTTTCCCCATAAACCAGGTTAAAGAGCCTCATCAGACCAGCCTCGCCGAAGCCTTGTTTCAAGACATAGACGATACAGAGGTTCTGCAAGGCAACCGAATGCGCCACAATGTCGAGGCCTGTACCCGCCAACTGGAGTAAGGCCAACTGGAAAGCTGCGTCGCTGTATTCGTTGCGTAACCGTTCGATGTCGCCCACGGTCTTCATTCCCAACAGGTAAAACACTTTATAATAAAGCATCAGGGAGTCTTCGTAGAGCTCCGCTTGATTGATGGCGGCAATCTTCTCTGCCAAACGGCGGAAAGGCTTCAGCTCCAAATAGCTGCGGAAGGTATCTCCATTGAGCGGCACTTCGTTGAAGTTGCCCGAAGCCACCAGCGACTGCACGTTGCGGCGATAGTCGTTGATTTCCCTGCGGATACGGCTAAACTGCTCGTCTGCCAACTCCAACATTCCCGCCAATCGGCTCATGTTGCGCTGGTATTCCACCGGAATTTCGACTTCGCTCTTGTAGCCCATGTCGTGATACATGTTCGCCCAAACATGCTGCAAGGTGCTTCGCATCTGGAGTTCAAAACGGATTTGGTTCAGTTCAGGCATCGCGGGCTCATGGTAGAGTGATTCGGGAATGCGGCAGACATAATGCAGCGACATGTAGCCGAAGCGGTCCGTCTCCAAGATTTTGCGCTTGTCAACCGAGTTGGCCCAATCGATCTCGAACACTCGTTCCACCAAAGCCGAAACCAAATCGACTTCATCGCTGTAGAAAGTGATGATACGTCCTCCAAGGATGTCGGTGATGTCATCCAAGGTATGGTATTTATAGCCTTTAAGTTCCAGTTTCCCTGTCAGGCTTTTCTCCGTCTTGATTCGAGCCTCAAGGCCTGAAACCACGATATTGTTCTCGTCAAGGCAGCGACGGAGTTTTTCCAAGACAACCGTTTTCAGCCGTTCAAAAACCGGCCGTTTCGCGCGATACTCCTCGAGTATCATCTCGCTGTGCAGATCAAGCCTCATAGAATGGTGATGATATTGGAAAACCCAGTGATGTCGAACACTTCCTTGACCATAGGGTTCATGTTGCGCAGCACCAGTTGGCCACCCCTTGCATTCACACTTTTCTGCAACAGCAGGAAAACCCGCAGTCCTTGCGATGAGGTATAGTCCAAGCCCGTGCAATCAATGTCGATATTGGGCCGGTCGCCTTCCATAAGAGGGGCGATGTCTTGTTGAAACAGGTCGGCATTGGTTGTATCGATCCTGCCTTTCAACACCACCAGCGTTTTGTCCAATTCTTTATTAATAGTAATTTCCATATTTTTTATATAATTTTACTCATTGTAAGGACATTGTTTCCGTCTTCATAGCGGTAACTGATGCGATCCATCAATTGCTTGCAAAGATAGATGCCCAGTCCGCCTACATCGCGATCCTCGGCTTTTGCGGTCGTATCGGGATCAGGCTGTTCCAAAGGATTGAACGGAACCCCCGCATCACGCAATTCAACAGTTAACACCAAGTTGTCGTGATCGAGGCTTGTTCCCACTTCCAGCCAGCCAATGCCGCCATCGTAGGCATAGCGCACCACGTTCTCAACAGCTTCTTCGATGGACAGGCGAAGCTTGAAACGAAGTTCCTCATCGGAAGGCATATCAGGCGAGGCCATCAGGAACTCGATGATCTCGCTACTTTTGTCTTTGATTGGATTGAAACGTTTTTTAATCATAATCGTATTGGGGTCATATTTCAAACTCATGATGGCGATGTCATCGTTCTGTGGGGTGCCGTTGGCAAAGGATTTTACCGACTGGTAAAGGCTTTCCACGACCTCCTTGTCTTTGACGGATTCACCCTTTTGGGCGATCTCATAAGCCCAATTCAACAAACGATCATTGCCAAATTGACTAAAATCGGCGCGCTCCGCCTCCGTCACCCCATCGGTATAGGCAACCAGGCGTGTCCCGGGTTTCAATTCAAGGCTTTCTCCCTCGTAATGAAAGTCGCCAAGAAGACCGATGGCAAGATTGGGCTTCGCTTTAAGGAAAAAAGGATCTCCTTCTGGCGGTATGACAACAATGGGGTTATGGCCAGCGTTGCAGTATTCCATTTGACCCGACCTGATGTCGAGACGAGCGACAAAAAGGGTGACAAACATGCCGTTGCTGTTGGCATTGCACACGCTGTTGTTGATGCGTTCCAGCATGGTGTTGATGGGCAGGCCCAGACCCGACACGAAACGCATGATTACACTGGTGAGGGCCATCATAAGCGAAGCCGGCACCCCTTTGCCCGAAACGTCACCGATGGCAAAATAAAGCTTGCCGTCCTTGGGCGAGAAGTCGTAGAAGTCGCCGCCCACCTCTTTGGCGGGACACAGCATCGCATAAAGCTGTTCCGGGAACTTGGTGTTCAGCATGCCCATTTGGATCGCTCGGGCCACATTGAGTTCAGACTCCATCCGTTCGTTGGCGGTCACGGTGGTTTCCAACTCTTCGGTAACAGGACGGGTCTTGGTCTTAATCACATGACGGCACACAAAGAAAATCACAATCAGCCCCATCAACCCAATGATAATCAGGTTAAGGTACATCCGCGAGGCATGTTCCAAAGACTCTTGTGAGAGTTGGGTGGCCTCATCGGTCATCAATTGGTAAAAAATAAACGCAATAATGACCAATGCCGCCAAAAAAATGATGGAAACAATGCCGATGATGCTCCAGCTTAGTTTGTTCGCAAACGAATTTTTACCCATTAGATAAAAGGTTAATAATTGACAAATATACAAAATGTTAGCGAAAGTCAATGATATTTTTCTATTTTTGCTGCTTTAAGCTTTAATTAACTCCATGGAAGCCATCAAGATCACACTCAACGACTACATACTCTCTGGCGGCGGTGCCAACGGCGAGAGTTACGACCACAAGACCGATCCTTCGGTAATGCTGAAACTCTATTTCCCAGGCAAGATACAGCAACCCTTGGACGAGATGATGCTCGCTCGCAAGGTGTATGCCATGGGCATCCCTACGCCAGAGCCAGGCGAATATGTGGTCACTGAGGATGGCCGTTACGGCATCCGCTTCAAGCGGATTTTGGGCAAGACCTCCTATTCAAGGGCCACGGGCGACCATCCCGAAAAGGTGCAGCAATATGCCAATGAGTTTGCCCAAATGTGTCAACAGTTGCATGCCACGCATATCGACACCACGCAATTTGAAAATGTGAAAGACCGTTACTTCCGGTTGTTGAATGAGAACCCGTTTTTCACCTCAGAGGAAAAGGAAAAACTGCGCCGTTTCATCGCCGATGTTCCCGAAGAGGACACGGCCATCCACGGCGACCTGCAGTTTTCTAACGCCATCTTTGCCGGTGACCAGCGCTATTTCATCGATCTTGGCGACTTCTGCTACGGCAACCACCTGTTCGACGTCGGCATGGTGTACCTCTGCTGCGTCCTTTCCGACGAGGCTTTCATCAAGGAGACCTTCCACATGGACAAGGCCACTTCCATCAAGTTCTGGGAGTGCTTTGCCCCTGCCTATTTCGGCAAGAACCGTTCACTCCAGGATATCGAAAAGGAAATCCTTCCCTTTGCCAGCCTCAAGACGTTGATCGTGGAGCGCGACACCAAGTGCCCGATGCCAGAACTTCGGGTTGGATTAACTAGTATTCTCAAGTAAACAAGCCATGAAATCATTCCGTTTATTATTATTTCTACTGCTTTTCACCAGCGTCAGTTCTATGGCGCAAACCAAGACAACCTATCCATTTGTAGAACGTGATTCCACCTTGTATTTGGATGTGCATAAACCAGCAGTGGCACGAGCCGACAAAGCTTCAGTACTTGCAGTATTCGGCGGAGGCTTCGTTGTCGGAAAACGTGACGACAAATATCAGACAGCACTGGCCGACTCGTTGGTAAAAAGAGGATTCACGGTCATCAGCATCGACTATCGGCTTGGGCTGAAAAACCAAGCCAAACTGGAAGAATATAAAGGTTTCTTCAACATCGACAATTTGTTCCAGTATTGCATCGAAATTGCCACGGAAGACTGTGCCGAAGCTGTTAACTGGGTGGTAACACATGCCGAAGAGATCGACATTGACCCTTCGAAAATCACCTTGACCGGAAGTTCCGCAGGAGCCATCACCGTGCTGCAACTTGACTATTGCCGGGCCAATGGCTTGCCTCAAGCCTCAGCACTTCCCGAAGGTTGGAAGCCCGCCGCCGTGATCCCCTACGCAGGAGGCATCATGTGCCGAAAACGCGACCTCAGATACGACACCGATCCCGCCCCCACCCCGTTACTGCATGGCACAAAGGACAGAATTGTGAACTTCAAAGGCTTCGGTTTGCCTTTCAGCCCGAAACTGTACGGTTCAAAGACCCTTGACAGGAGGATGAAAAAGCAAGATATCCCCCACTGGTTCATCCGTTTCGAGGGTATCGGACACGAAGTGGCCTCTTGGTTCCCGGGCTCGGTTGACCTTTTCTGCGCTTTTGTCGACCAAACTTTGGCTGGACGTATTACAAGCCTTGACGCCACCATGACCGACAGCGAACTGCAACCCACCCAATGGACCAACATGAGCCTGTTTGAGCTCTACAAAAAATAATTTCAAGCAACTGCTTGTATATTAAAGTTTTTTTCTATCTTTGCACTCGCTTTTCGAAGCAAGCGTTTAAAACTATTAAATCATTAATTATCAGTAATTTAAATTATGAATCAGTACGAAACCGTTTTCATTTTAACTCCCGTTTTGTCTGAAGATCAGATGAAGGAAGCGGTAAAGAAGTATGAAGATTATCTGGCCAAGGCTGGCGCAGAGATCGTTCATGAAGAGCACTGGGGCATGCGCAAACTTGCATACCCAATCCAG
>JAEEGL012010048.1_pt1 | contig 47222 bp, 40 predicted proteins | sample 9134231 | NCBI WGS metagenome assembly JAEEGL01 (sample SAMN16246548, study PRJNA631951) | gut metagenome | biome: gut microbiome; feature: rumen; material: fiber-attached | host: Bos | place: Iran: Karaj | collected 2018-10
CGAGGCGGGTGCGGAAGGGCAAATGCTTGTTCTCCATCACGTGCCTGTTCGATTCAGGAAACCATTCTTTCCAGAGATGGTATTGGTTCTTGTCGCCGGAAAGGAGGAAGGGAAGCTTGATGTTCAGTTTGAAGAAATCCAGGTACTTGTCCTTTTCGGGGACGTCCCAGTCTTTCAAGCCTTCGAGCGTATGGGCTGTATTGAATTGGATATCGGTGAGATGCCGCTCCGAGAAGGTGTTGGAGAAGGCATTCATGTTCAACTTTACATAGTGGTAGAGCGCTTCCGGCACGTGAACGGCTTTTGTGGCTTTTGTGGCGGCCAGGATCATCGTCATGTCCTCGCCCATGCCATGGCCGGCCGGGAAACTCAGGCCTTCGTAGAGGCTCCTTTTCACGAGTTTGTTCCAGACATTGTATTTCATCAGTCCGGCGAGGAACCCTTCTTTGATCATCTGCTCCGGCTCCGTGTATGAGGGATTCACCATATACCGGGCACTCTTCTCAAACTGCATCCAGAAGTCGCAGTAGACATAATCAGCCTGATTGTCGATTGCTGCCTTGTACATCTTTTCCAGCATGTCTGTTTCTACCCAGTCATCGGAGTCGCAGTGGTAGATAAACACGCCCATGGCTTCCGCGAGGCCGGTGTTGCGGGCGGCGGGAAGTCCCTTGTTCACGGGATGGGTGATGATGCGGGCGTTTCTTTCCGGGTATTTGGCGAGAATCTTTTCCAGGATGGCGCGGCTTTCATCCGGAGATGCATCATCGACAAAAATGAACTCCACATCTTGCAGCGTCTGTTCCAACAGCGCTGTTGCACACCGCTCAATGAAAGGAGCGACTTTGAAAAAGGGAGTGACGACGGTGATTTTCATGCGAAAGCAAAAAAAGCGGTACAGGGGGCGTTCAACTAGATATGGAATACGCCATTCTTATTGATGAAGCGTTCCTGAACATCGACCATCATAAGAAGCTCTTTTCGGGACAGTTTCTGGAAAGAGCCCTGAAGGATGCTGGAGACAAAATCCTTGATCTCGTAGCGGAGACCTTCGCCGACGAAAGGATAGAAGTATTTCTTGTTGAGATTCTGGTCTTCGTAGCGGATCTCGAAATAGTCCGTCTTCCACCAAGGGGCGGGAACATAAGCATAACCTTTTGTCCCTGAGATAACCATATTGCCTTCAGACTTGGCTCCCAAACCTACCTGGAAGGAGGCGACGGCCTTTTCGTAGCGGATAATTCCCTTGGTAAAGATGTCAACGTCGTTCTTCATCTTGGAATAAAATGCAACGTCGCGGTAGTCCGTACCCAGTAGCTTGAAGATGGGAAGGAGAGGGAAGCAGGCGTTTTCGCTCATGCTACCGCCGAAGCGGGCACTGTCCATCTTCTCAGACCGTTCGTCCGTAAGGGTGGTTACGGATGCGTTCACGTCCACTATCTCACCGATGGTGCCGGATTTCAGTAGGGTAACCAGATGTCCGAAAGCAGGGCAGTATGCGGTTTTATGAGCCAGCATCAGGACAAGGTTCTTTTCGTCTGCGATGCGGAAAAGCTCTTCAGCTTGAGCTGTATAGAAGACAAAAGGCGTTTCGCAGAGGACATGCTTACCAGCCTGTAGTGCGGCTTTCACATACTCGTAGTGCGTGTAGTGCGGGGATGCGACATAGACGGCATCACAGGCGGCAAATAACTCCTCTCGGGTCTTGGCCGCCAGGGCGATATCATTTGCTTCGCAGAACTCCGCACCATGTTCCAGATGGGGATTGTATGCGCCAACGATGTCAATGCTGTTTACGACTTTGGACTCGGGAACGAAGCGGCGGGCAATGCTGCCAGTACCGATGATTCCCACCTTCACGGAAGGCCTTTCTTCCCGGAGTTGCGTGCTGGAAATACCCTCCGTCCGAGGAAGATACACCACCTCGCAATACTCTTTCAGATAGTCGAAATACCCCTCCCAGTCAGAGCCGATGGCGAAAATATCCACCCCGTATTTCTGGATGTCGTCAATCTTCTGGCCTTTGTATTCCTCGATGATGATCTGGTCGGCATAGCCCGTGGATTTCACGGCCTCGATGCGCTCCATCACATTGTTGCAGGTGTTCATCTTCCCGCGCTCAAGGTCGAAGTTGTCGGTGGTGACGCCCACGATGAGCCAGTCGCCGAGCTCTTTGGCCCGTCTCAGCAGATTGATGTGACCTTGGTGCAGGAGGTCGTAAGTCCCGTAAGTGATTACTTTCTTCATTTCGGTTCGAATTCGTGGATGCGTGCGGCCAGTTCGCGGAGCTCTTCATCCGTTTGGAGTCCCATATGGGAGACGCGATAGAATCCCGGAATACCACCCGGCATAATGTAAGTGTCGTATTTGTCAATCAGGCGGCGGAAGATCTTCCGCTCAGCCGTATCTTTGGTTTGGAAGCCGGTAATGGCGAAAGAAGGCACCTCGGCCATCACTTCCCAACCATATTGTTTGCACAATTCGCGGAATACCTCGCAGCGATGATGGACGTCTGCTATATTCTTGGCCTCTCCTCCCTGCGCCTCAAGTTGCTTGAGTCGGGCGTTAAGCTGCAGGAACAGGATGGTCGCCGGCGAGAACGGCGTCTGGCCGCGGCGGAAGTTGGAGAAGTTGTCCTCGAAGTCCCAGTAGTAGCCCTTGTGGGCGAAAGGATAGCCGTTCAGGTTGGCGCTGAAGAACAGCACGGACAGTCCCGGAGGGATGTTGAGGCCCTTCTGGGTGCTGGTGATGCAAATGTCGATGTCGTACTCGTCCATACTCAGGTCTTCGGCCAGGAAGGTACTGATGACATCGACCACGAGGGACACCCCGTATTTGTGGCAGATGTCACTGATCTTCCGCAGGTCGAAAAGCTGCCCGGAGGACGTCTCATGGTGCTGGCACAGGAACACGGCAGGCTTTTCTGCCGCCACCCGCGTGTCCAGGTCGGCGTAGTCAATGTCCTTGGCGAACGGAACCTTGTAGTCCACTGCCTCAATGCCGTAATAGCAGCACAGGTCATACCAGCGATGGCCGAAGGAGCCACCGTCAATGACAAAGGCTTTTCCCTTGGTACTCACGTAGTTCTCAACGACCGCGCTCATCGCGCCGGTCCCGGAGCCGGTGTAGATGATCGTCCGTCCACCCGTACAGTGGATCAGGTCCAACAGGATCCGCTCGGACTCCAGGTTGATGTCCGAGAACTCCTGGGTTCTCATATAGAGGAACGGCTTGGAGCCGATTTCCATCAGTTTCGGGTCGATGTCACCCGGGAAGACGTAAGAACGCATGGTGCAAAGAACTAACTCACTTTAAGAACCGCTAAGGCTTTGTTCCAAATTAGGCTCCTGACCTTGTCCATGAGAACACCGCCCCCAAAGACGGCGATAATGAAAGCGAAGGTCAGGGCGCATATGACTAATGGAGAATACTGCCCGGAGAAAGACTTCAGCGTGCCAATGAAATAGGGCTGGAAGAACAGGGGATTCATGTGAAGCAGGTAGGCCCCGACACTGGAGACGGCCACCCAATTGAGGGTCCGGCTGTTTTTCATCCTGATTTTGGAGAAAAACAGAACAAAGAAGACGGAAGAAGCGATAACCAGAGGATTCGTATAGTTGAACATCCTTCCGCCTGAACCGAACCATCTGAACAGGACGATGCTTAACGCTGTCAAGAGCATTGAGATTCCGAGATAGATGCCCAAGTCGACTTCCTTCTTAAAAGAGGAGAAAACCGGTTTGTGGATTCTGATGTAGCGGGAAAGAAGGTAAAGACCCACGAAAGGAATTGGGGAGAAACCGTCATCGAACCAACCGGAGTTGGTCATGTAGGCGAAGACCGTCTGCATCGTGAAGAAGGCGATGAGGACGTTTCTGAAATCGTTTTTGGAAGCGTGCTCCGCAAATAGGTTCAGGGCGGGAGATAGAATGAAAAGGATGATGTAAGCCCTGACAAACCAGTACTGGTTCAAGGTGAAGATATCGAAAAACAGATGCCCGCCCTGTCCCCTGGCCGAGGGAAGCAGGGTAAGGATCAACGAAAAGAACAGGACCTGGAAAATGAAGGAGAACAGCCGTTTGAAAGAAAAATGGATGCCGAACCAGCCCGATAACAGGATGAAAGCATTCACGCAGACAACGGATAATGATTCAACCCAAAAGCGAAACGAGCAGGCTGCAGGATCAGCCAGCACGGCTGCCTGGTCGATGGGCCAGGGATCGAAAACCGTATTTGCATGGATGACGAGGACAAGGAACATCGACAGGAGCCGGAGGAGTTCCATGTTGGATTGCCGGATTCGTCCGTTGGCTGTGGTCAGGGCATTCTCCATGGATACACGATTAATCGGGATTCGTTGGATTCCAGATAATGCCGGTACGGATAACTCTGCTCGGGCTGCCCACATTGAGTGTCCCCGCCGGAATGTCTTTCGTGACGAGGGAGCGCATACCGATAACGGATTCGTCGCCGATATGGACACCTTTCAGAATCGCCACGTCCTTTCCTGCCCAGACATGGTTCCCGATTGTAATCGAGAGAGGTTTATTCAAAGCAATCCCGCGATTATCCGCAACATAGATGGAGTGGGTATCGGTGCTCCAGATGTCAATTCCTTCAGCAAAGTAACAATATCTCCCGATGCTGATTTCAAGGGATTCTCCACCATGGATGATATTACCTCCTCCGAAACGGGTTCCTTTTCCAATCCGGATGGTGTTATTATGACCGATGACCTTGATCCTGACATTGAACAACTGAACTCCGGAATCGATCAGGATCCGATGGCCGGTTCCACGGATGAAGATGTTCGAGTTGAACAAATGGCAGTCATTGACATTGATTTCGTTGTCCGACCCTTGGAAACTGATGACCGTATCTGTCAGCCAGGCGTCTTTCATCTGAAGACGGTTTCCTTTTCCCCCGTGGATGGTACAATGAAACAAGCGGGAATTGTCCCGAATCAGGTAGATCGGGTGGATCAGGAATGCGGCTATTGTTTTGATAATGTCCTTCAACTTGCTCATGAACCGGGTGTTTATGGCGCAGACTGATACCTGATACGCGGTGCTCGCTTCAATAGGATGTCCGCTTGACGGATATCGACGGATTCCACCATTTTCAATTCGTGTTTCGAGAACAGCGAAGAACTGTCTTCCTCGCCGAACCGAACATACTCCTTATACCCTAATTGCTGCAGGATATCGATGCTCATCCCAAGGTGGGTTTCAAACTTCGTTCTATTGTAGATGATGATAAAATCAGGTTCTCCGGAGAGGATCAATGCTTTGTGTCCTGCAGACATGGACTCCGTCGCTCCCACTTGTCTCGACCAATACCGGCCCGCCGGGAGCGCTTCTGCCAAAGTCCCCAAACCGGTCTCTGCCCAAAATGCATTGACGATACGGGGCTTTTCGACCTGGCACAGATAGGCTGAAACAGCATAATAATCCTGCCGGGCCTCGTTGTCGTTGAAAAAGATGACTTTGAAATTATAGGACAGGATATGGCAGATGGATACAATTCCTAAAACGAGGACAGAAACGACCGGGATAAGGGGTTTAGGCGCGGGCCGCAGTTTACCGATGAGTCCGATGAACAGGAATTCCAGGCAGGGTGCGCAGGCGGTAAAATAATAATAGAAAGCGTGACGGATCGTGACGGCGAAAAAGAGGAGACTAAGCAAGATGGGCAGCCAACGATGTTTGGTCAGGAAACTGGCCATGATGGCGCCGCTCGTGACGAGAAGGATGAACATCGCTCCTGTTCTTGGCGCATAGATGATTTCCGCCCATTCCGCAAGATAGGAAAAAGGGAAGCCCGGATCGGGAAAGCTGATCAAAATCAGATTGTCGGAATCCATCACGGTCTCAGATACCGTTTTGAATGTATTGATAAAGTATTCCTGGACAAAGGCACTCAAATTCCCGGCTATGAAGAAATAGAGAAGGAACGGGAGTGCGGCAAAGAAGAAGCCGAAGAATACGTAGAGAACAGGTTTGATTCCTTCGTGTTTCCACCAGGCAATCCAGAAACCACAGGCAATCAGCAAGGCCTGGATGAGCGCAATGTTGAACTTGATTAGGACGAGCGCTGCAAAACAAGCTCCTAAGATGAGGAAACTCTGACGTATCCGGCGTGGAGCAAGATAATCCTCAAAAGAAAGCAGGAGAACCTCATAGAGGGACAATGTCATAAAGAACTGCGCGAAATCCTCGGCTCGTATTTCGTCGTGAAACCAAGGATTGAAATAGGCCAGCCCCATCAAGACGGAGCATAGAACCGCCGATTTATTGTCTTTCAGGAAAAGCTTCGCAATCTTGAAAGCAAGGCAGAAGGCTCCCCAGTAGAAAAGGACTGTGATCCAGAATACGCCGGTATAGTTATGGGGGCTGAGCAGATAGCCGATACCATAGAGCAGCCATAAAAGCGGACCCTTGGAATCCGTGAAGTCGACATAGGGGACGAGACCGTTCATCCAGGCTTTTCCGCACATGAAAAACCAAGCCGAATCCATCCTGGAATGCAAGTCATACAGGTAGGAATCGGGGGAGATGAACAGGAGCAGCAGCAGCGTAAACCCGCCGAGAGCGATGAAAATCTTTTTTTCGATGGAAATCCCGTTTCTCATGTACGCTGGGTTACTGCTGCTTCAGAAGTGTGCTTTCAATGACATAGCGGGGCCTGTCCTTGACTTCCAGGTAAATCTTCCCAATATACTCGCCGATGATACCGATGCCGATCATTCCGCAGCCGCCGATAAACCATAGGGAGAGGATCAAAGACGCCCAGCCGGAGACGGTCGTCCCGCAAATGAGGGAGATGATGATATAAATGAAAATCCCGAGAGCGATCAGCAGGAAAATGAGTCCGGCGCTGAAAATGAACCGGACGGGCTTGACGCTGAACGATGTAATCCCGTCGATGGCAAAACTCAACATCTTCCCGAGAGGGTACTTGCTTTCGCCGGCGAAACGCTCGCTGCGGTCATAAAAGACGCAGGCGGAGCGATATCCGATAATGGGAACGATGCCCCGGAGGAACAGATTCTTTTCACGATACCGGCAAAGCTGCTCGACGGCTCTTTTGCTCATCAACCGGAAATCGGCATGGTTGAAAATGGATTTGACACCGAGTAATTTCATCAGCTTGTAAAAAGCCAAAGCCGTTGTCCGCTTGAACCATGTGTCCGTTTCGCGACTCTTCCGGACGCCGTAAACGATGTCATTCCCCTCCAGGTTTTTCTTAACCATCTCGGGAATGGCCAGGATATCATCCTGCAGGTCGGCATCGATGGAGACCAGGATGTCGCAATGGTCCTTTGCCGTTTCCATGCCAGCCATCAAAGCATTCTGGTGGCCGACGTTTCCCGCCAAATTCACGCCGCAAACATACTTATTCTCGGAAAACAGCCGCTGGATAATGCTCCAGGTCGAGTCGGAAGAACCGTCATTGACCAGCAGGATATAGCTGTCGGACGAGACCAAGCCTTGACAAGCCGACATTTCTTCCAGCAAGGGTGTCAGTCTCCTGACCGTTTCTTCCAGGACGGCTTCTTCGTTGTAGCAGGGGATGACAATGGCTAATCTAGGGCTGCTCATGGGAATGGGTTTCTGTTATTTGATCAAGACTCTTTCAATATTGAATCGGGGGCGGTCTTTCACTTCCAGGTATATTTTCCCGACATACTCACCGATGATGCCCAGCCCCAGCAGGATGCAGCCCCCCGAGAACCAGATGGACAGGATCAGGGATGTCCATCCTTCGACGACCTCGGACTTGGCATAGATAAGGATGATGTAAACCAGGTAGATGAAGGCGATGATGATGAAAATGACGCCCAACAGGAAGATAAGGCGGACCGGCTTGATGCTGAAGGATGTGATGCCGTCCATGGCCAGGTTCACCATCTTCTTGAGCGTATACTTGCTTTCCCCGGCCTTTCTCTCGCCCAAGTCTTCATACACGATGGCGGATTTGTAGCCAATCAGGGGGATAATGCCGCGCAGGAACAGATTACGCTCCCGATATTTGCAGATTTCTTCCACGGCGCGGCGGCTCATCAGCCGGAAGTCGGCATGATTATAGATGGATTTGACCCCCAGAAGCTTCATGAATTTATAGAAGAGTCCGGCCGTGGTTCTCTTGAACCAGGAATCGGCTTTTCTTTCATTCTTGACTCCATAAACGATATCGCAGCCCTCGATGTATTTCTCAATCATCTCGGGAATCTTGTCTAGGTCATCCTGGAGGTCGGCATCCATGGTGACGATGACATCGGCAAAGTCCTTAGCACTGCTCATTCCGGCCAGAATCGCATTCTGGTGGCCGACATTTCCGGCCAGATTGACTCCGCATACGAACGGATTCTCGGAATAAGCATGGGAGATGATTTCCCATGTGCTGTCCCGGGAACCGTCATTCACAAACAAGAGCCGGCTCTCCTCCGAGATAAGTTGAGACGCAATCAGGTTTTGATAGAAGGAGGTCAATCGGGAGATAGAGGAAGGAAGGACCTCTTCTTCATTGAAACAGGGCAGCACCAATACGAGTTTGATTGGATTCATAATCCTTTATTCGTTTTCTTCGGGGGTTTTCTTGAATGCAAAATACCGTTGGCCCAAATAGTTCAGCGCGACAAACAGAACCATTCCCAGGACCATCGACACATTTTCCTGCACGGATTTGCTGGCTTCGGAAAGGATGCGGGCCATGGTCGGCTTCGCAATCCCATAAGCCAGCAGGTAACAGAGAAGAATGTTGATGGTAAAGCGGAAAATGGACTTGAAGTCCGTTTTCCCATACTTGAAGGTAAAACCTTTGTTCAAAAAATAACTGAGAATGCTGCCGAAGAAATAATTAGAAGCCGACGATATCCAATAACTCAGATGAAGGACATTATAGAACACGAACATGATGGCGGTACCAAACAATGTATTGATGATACCGACAATAATGAACCTGATAACAGTGCCGTCCAGTTTGAGTTTCATGTGAGTCAACGATGATGGGAGAACAGCCGTTTCCACCACGGACGTTTTTTCTTTTTCTCCCGTTTCAATCCGGTTATCAATTCATAGATGCTTCCCCATTCCGGCAGACCTCCCAGATTGTGATCGTCGATATAGATGTCGGCAATCACTTTCTGGGATTTGTCGGACCGCCCTTGGAAAAGATATCCGGCCGGGTGGTTGCTGTTCACCGCGTAGAAATCAAGTCCGCGCTTGTGACAGAAATCGATGGCATCCTGTAGGAGATTCCCGTCCCGGGCGGTCCAGAGGATCAGGCGGTGCCCGTCATCCGCGAGCGCCTTGAGGGTGTCCACGGCGAAGGGCTTTTCCCTTCCGATGGCGGGATATTTGTGCTCGACGATGGTTCCGTCGAAATCTACGGCGATGGTGAACCCCCGGCTAGCTCTTTTCGTCTTCTCCGTATCCATAACCATAGCCGTAACTATAGCCGTATCCATAACCGTAACCGTAGCCGTAGGCACCATAGGTCTTACGAACGACGGAACCGTTCAGGATAATGGCCAAGTTATTGAGTTTTCCGCTTTCATACAGGTTGTCAAGCTCGGGGAGGATGCGTTTGTCGACCTGTCCGCTTCGGAGCACGAACAGGTTCATATCCGTGACTCGATTGATGACATATGGATCGGCGACGACATTCACCGGGACGGAGTCCAGAATGATATAATCATAAACGGCCTTCAAATCTTCGACGAGCGTGTCAAAGCGTTTGCGGCTGAGGAGTTCGGTGGGATTCGGCGGTACATGACCGGCAGGAATGAAGTCAACGCCCTCGATGATGTTCGGCCGGATGATGGAGGAGATACTCATCGCGTCGTCGAACAGGAAATTGGAAAGGCCGGAGGTTTTATGCTTGAGACCGAACTGCTTGGAAATCGTACGCTTGCGAAGGTCACAGTCGATGATGATGACTTTCTTCTGGGCATCGGCCAGACAGGCTGCCAGGTTGGTGTCGATGAAAGTCTTACCGGCGCTCACGCTGAAGGAAGTCGTCGCAACGACCGCATGGTCGACGCCCTCCGGTTTCATGAATTCAAGATTCGTCGTCATCAGGCGCATCGATTCGGTAAAGATGCCCTTTGAATTCGGATCATAATAAACGCCGTTCTTGATCTCCTTCAATTCCTTTTTCTTCAATTTCTTGAACGGGACTTCCGCGAGGAATGGTACGGAGATGGCATTTTCAACATCCTTGCGGGTCTTTACGCGGGTGTCGATGAACAGCATGGAGAGGAGGATGACCGCAGGGATGGCGAGGCCGATGAGGAAAGCCAGGAGCAGCATCCGGTTACGGTTCGGATAGATGGGGGAACCGGAGGAGATGGCCGTATCGATCATTCTCGCGTTATTGTCCACCATGGATTGTGCCAGGGCGTTTTCCTCACGCTTGTTCAGCAAGTACAGGTACAAGGATTCCTTGATCTTCTGCTGACGTTCGATGGAGAGCATCTGCCGGGCTTTGGCGGGCATGGCGGTAAAGTTCTGCATCGACTCTTTTTCCTTTTCGGCATAATCCTCTTTACGCATGTTCAGGCTGAGGACAAGGTTGTCGATATACCCCAGGATGTTCTGTCGGATGGTGTTCAAGTTGGCCTCGACCTCCTTGACGGCAGGACTGTCGACACTGGACTGGTCGACCAGGCGGGCACGGCGGTTGATCTGTTCGTTATATTCCGCAATCCGGTTGTCGATACGGGGGTCGTCGAGACCCGTATTTACCGGAATCATGTCATAGGAGACGAATGAGTTGGACAAATAATCCTTCAGGTATTCGGCCAGATTGATCCGGGTCTCGATCTTGATGATCTCATTGTTGAAGTTGCGGCTCTGGGCAAGATACTCGTTGGCGGCGTTGCTGATGTTCATCGTTCCCTGGGCGCTCTGGTAACGGGCTAGGTCTGTTTCGACATCACCCAGTTCGGCTTGGATGATCAGCAGGCGTTCGTTGATGAAGGATGCCGTATTGATGGCGCTCTGGTTCTTTTCCCGGATAGCGTCCTCGTTGTACTTTTCAATCAGCGTGTTCAAGATATCCGTGGCGCGCTGCGCCGAATAATCCTGGATGAACAGATTCAGGATGGCTCCGTCCCCCTGTCCGACACTGAGCCTTGCAATGAAACTGTTCGCGGCGGAGAGCACGGGAACTTTCCGGATAATGATCTCTTTCTTAAAATAGTAGGGACTGTAGGAAGAAGTGGGCTTGAACACCAGCTGATGGCCATTGTATGCGACTGTATCACCGAGTACGACAGACTGGGCCGGACCGTCGGAAGGCTCGAACCGGATGGTGTTGTTATCGAGAGGGACAATCTTGGCCGACATGGACGTGAAGGTTTCATCCTCTCGCGAGAAGAAAAGCCTGACCGGTGTTCTACGATACAATTCCACATCGCGCAGACGCTCCCGATATGAGTAATTCACATCGGCGTCCAGGGCTTTGACGACTTCTGACATCAAAGTCTTGGATTTGAGCTGGAGGATCTCATTGGTCATGTTGACCTTGTTGATCATGTTGCTGTAAGTGACGAGGCTGGATCCCGTGTGGGTACTGCTAGGGTCCTTGATGATAACCCGGGCATCGCTGCGGTATACGAAAGGCAGCTGCGTATATTTGTAGTACGCATAGCCGACGGCAATGCCGATGCACAGGAGGAACCAATACCAGTTTCTGAGCAGATAGAAGAAGATGTCAACAATGTTGACCTGGGTATTGTTGTTGGATGTATTGCTCATGTTGCAGGAAGCTTATTTGGTCATTTGGGTCCAGATCAGAATATTGGAAGCGACGTTGACGAATCCCATGACCAGCGTGATGGACTGCATGATGGCCTGGCCGGTCTGGGAACGCATCCAGCGGGCGGGCTTGACGTAGACGATGTCGTTCTGCTGCAGGTAAAAGACGGGGGAATCGAACATTTCAATCGTCTGGAAGTTTACATGATAGGATTTCCTGACGCCGTTTTCGGTGCGAATCACTTCGACTTCCTTGATTTTCTCCCCATTGGTGGGGGCAACCAATTGGAGCAGGTTGATACTGCGTCCTGCGACGTTGATCTGGTTGGTATTGCCATATTTGACGACAGTCACCGTAAAGTTATTCAGGTTCACGCTGACGATGGGCTCGCGGATATATCCTAAATTGACGATCCGGTTCGCGATATTGCTCTGGATTTCTCGTAAGGTCAGGCCTTCCACGGCAATCGTTCCCAGGACGGGGAAATCGATATTGCCGTCGGCATCGACCGTATAAGTCGCCTCTCTGGTAGTACCCACTCCGTCTTGGATGATGGCGCCCACGTTGAAGGGCGTGGCCAGAGCCGGATCTTGGCTGAAAACACGGATGCTCAGCTGGTCTTGCTTCTGCACGTGCAGTTCAGGCGCCGGTCTGGCAGGATATTCACGTCCGAGTTCCATGTCCTTGATGTAAGTGATCTGGGACGGCGTCACACATGCGCTGACCGAAAGGACCAGCACGAGGAGAGACCATTTAATCGTTCTTTTCATCGTTATAGATTTTTATTGTTTTTTCAATCATTCCAGCAAGGGTGAAGTTCGTGTCGAATCGGGCTTTCGCGCCTTGGGAGTACTTCCGATGGAGGTCATCGTCTGAACAGATACTCCGAACGGCTTCCGCCAGGGCTTCAATATCCTTGACCGGTACATTCATCCCCGACTCACCATCGGCATTCACCCACGAAACGCCTGATTCAGGGATTTTCGTGGCGATGATGGGCTTGCCGAGGGACATCGCCTCGATCTGGACAATGCCGAAAGCCTCGGTTTTCATGATGGAACTCATCACAAAGAGATCGCAGGCTGCAAGGAGGGCATGCATTTCGTTGTCTTCCACGTAGCCGAGGAACTTGATGCGGTCCTGCACACCGTATTCCTGCACCTCGCCGGTCAAATTGTCCATCAGGGGGCCGTCGCCGACAACGAGGACTTGATAGTTGTCGTCCAGATGCTGGCAAGCCTGGATCAGGTAAGTGTACCCCTTGTACGGCACCAATCGGCCGATGGAAACGACCAGTTTCTTGCCGGGGTAGCGGTTCTTCCATTCTTCGGCCAGTTTCGGGTCGAAGGAAATCGGCTCGATGCCGATGGGGACTGCCACGGTCTTTTCCTGGACATCCTTGAGATAAGGGGACTCCTTCAGATATACAGGCGTCGTGCCTATGATGGTGTCCGCCCGGCGGATAAGCCAGCGCTGCAAGGGTGCGTAGAACTTCAGGAGCGTCTTCTGCTTGAGGATATCGCTATGCCAATGCAGGATGACACGGCCCTTGTAGCCGCTGAGGCGAAGGGCCAGGCACGCCATCGGATCCGGGTGATGGACGTGGATGATGTCGTATTCGTCCTTGTGCTTTTTCAGCCAGGAGATCATCTTGGGGGCGATCATCGTCGCGGCCTTCTTCATCCAGGCCTTCAGGCAGATGACGCGTCCGTGCTCGTTCAGATGGATGATTTCGCCCTTCTCCAGCTCGGCACAGAGCATGTCACAATCAATCCCACGGGCAGATAATCCGCTCGTGAGATCCCACATGACCTTTTCCACACCACCCCGGATGGGGTAGAACTTACCGAGTTGAAGTACTTTCATCGCTTAACAGCAGTTCAAACACAGTTTCCCAGTCTGGCGCAAAAGGGGCTTCGGGCGTACTGGGCGATATTCGGACAAAGTTACTGTTTTTTCCCGAAATGACCAATTCCATTTGCCGGGCAAGTCCCTCAATATCCGAAATTTCGAAAAAGAATACTTTTTCGGCGCCCGCAGCGCTCTCGCGCGCGTACGGCAGATCGGCCAGAATCATGGGTTTCCCGGAGGGCTTGAACTCCGAAATGGGCAGGCCCCAGGTCTCCACCCGCGACGGGAAGACGAGGCACGCGGCCTTTCCATAATGGTCATACAGGTCTTCCTTGGACATGTATCCGTGGAAGTCGATGGAAGCGATATGCCCCCATTTCCTGCGGAGCCAGGCTGCATATTTGTTCTCGGATCCGTCGATGGTCAATACCACCTTGAAAGCATCGGCCCCGAGCTTCTTTTCCAGGATTTCCGCCGCCGCGCACAGGTCTTCGAAGTTCTTGTGGCAGTCCGCAATGGCGGGGAAAAAGAACATCGGCACCGCTTCCTGGGCGGAGGTATCCTCAAATGGAGGATTTGCGAATTTGGGTGGCGCGACGATGAACTTTTTCCTGTCCACATTCAGCATCTTGGAAAGTCCCTCCCGCAACCAGTTCTGCTGGACGATCAGGTAGTCGTTTCGATGCACGTTCTTCCGGTAGGCATATTTCGTGAACAGCGCGAAGATGGGAATCTTCTTGTTCATCAGAAAATCGCGCAAGCGGATCTTGAGAAAAGGGAAGGAAGTCTGGCAATAGACGGCCTGTCGTTTCGCGATGACGTTCGGCGTTGTGTCGTGCAGGGACAACCAAAGGTCTACGGGCTGAAGCTTTTCCGAGATTCCTCTCATCGTCACATACTCGCACTTCAACCGTTTGCCCCACCCCTCGATGCTCCAGGGAATCTCGATGTAATCAATCCCCGGATAATCACAAAGATCCCGCTTGTGCACCAAGGCCGTAACACGCAAGTCGGGACGGCCTGAAAGATAACGCAGGCAATCCCGAAGAACGGTCAAGGTGCCGCCCTTGCGGATGTTGACGGCGGAGAGGACGAGGTGCGACATTATGTTAAGGCAGGTTCTGCAGTCAGGACATCCATTTTGAGCATGGCCGTACTGGCCATGAGTGCATAGAACGGGAATAAATCGGTAGAGACCTTCAACCAAATAATGAAACCCGCAAGAAGACTCAGCAGAATCATGAAGGTATAATCCTTGAATACCTTGCACGCAATGATACAGGAATAGACCATTACGCTCGAAATCGCGATAAGACCGATGACCCCGAAATAGAAGATAAAGCGCAGGTAACCGATATCCGTGTTCATGTAGAAACCGACATTAGTGGCTTCGCCGATATAGTTGGCGTCATTAGCCTGATTCATGAAATAACCGTCGCCTATGACCCAGGTTCTCAGTTCTTCCGGCCAGACAACCATCTGCTTCAGTGTCTCATTGGAACTCACATCCCATGTTCCTTTTTCGACAAGGGAGAAGAAGCCCTCAAATCCAAACCGCATCAAATCATAAAACTCGGTAGAAGTCCTATACAGTACAGTACCAATAGGTATGATGATTGCGAGGACAAGAACCCAAGTCCAGAAAGAACTCTTTTTCCTTTCTTTCTGCACGTTCTGGGTCCGGTTTTCAAACCATCTCATAAACTCTGTATAACCGATATACGCAAGTCCCAACGCAGATCCGACAATCGTTGTTCTAGCAATCATATTTCCCACTACCGTGACATAGACGAAAGCGAGAACAAGATAAAATCGGGGCAGCCCCTCCCGTTCTTCCTTGTTCCTTTCGATGGCAAAGGCTGTTCCAATCAGAACGGCGGAGAAACGGCTACCTGCGACATCAAGCGAGGCACCAACCCCATAAAGCCGTCCCATGTCTTTCAAGAGTCCTTGGCCTTGGATGACGGTGGAATCCACAATGGATGCGACAGCCGGGACGAACTCGATCAACAAGGCTGCCGTACACTGAAAGATACAGACGCCGATCAGATAATTGATAACCAGCTGGAGATTGATTTTCCCATGGACGAGATAAATCAGATAGGAGACGGCAAACGCGCCGCTGAGCCAGATACACGCACTGCGGATGTAACTGACATAGGTTACGTCAGGCGTCTGGTTATAGGTGATGGAAAACAGGGCGACGATGGATACGAAAGAGGAGAGGATCAGGAGGATAAGAAGCTCCTTCGTAAACGTGAATTCCCGTTTCTGGATGAGCAGGATCAAAACGAAAACAAGTCCCAGGACGGCGACTGCGTTCTTGGTGATCAACGCCGGGAAAAAGGAGAATACAAAGGGGAAATAGTAGAAACTGGCAATCGTTCCAACCAAAAGTTTAAGAATCCATTTACCCATGATACTTACGACCTGTTATAAGAAAAAGACGATCTTCCCGTCAGTAGATTGGCCAAGCGGGGAAGGTATCTTTTCAATATCCAATAAACGAAAACAAGAGCGATAAATGTGGTCACTTGGACGAAAATGCACCTCGACAACAATACGAACGAGGAGGAACCTTTCAAAAGGGTTTCGGCCAATAATCCAAAGGTGCCGAGTGCGATGGCTTGCGCGCAATAGATCAGGAAGGAAGACTCGGACAGAAGGGAGTTCGGCCGGATGCGTTTCCTGTCAAGAAGGGTGCTCACAATCAGGAACAAAGCCGGGACACTGCAAATGGAATAGAGCCGCCGGAACAGCAGATAAACGGGTTCATGGCTCCCGAACGTGAACAACATAAGCAATAGGAAAAGCCCTGAAAGAAGGAAATACCATTTTCTATGCTGCGAGAACAGCGGCAACAGGTCATATCCTTGCATCTGAAGCAGAGCGCCGGCGGAGAAAAAGAACAGACCTTCGATATTGAATCCTTCCAGGGGAATCCAGATGTTTGCGAGATAGAAAACGGACAGCGCCAGAATCCCCCAATGCCGGGTTTTTCTCAGGAACCAGTGGATCAGCGGAGTGGCGCAGCAGATCAGGATCAAGTCCCGGATAAACCACAAGGGATAATTCAAGGGGTACGCCCTGGCCGGGTCGACAGTGCTGAACCCGTCGAAACGCGCATCGTTCCAGAGTGTCAGAATCCAACCTCTGGCGGACAGGAACTCGCGGAAATGGTCCATGTCATGATACAGGACCCAATAGTGGCAGAAACGGTAGAGCACCATGATCACCCCCCAGAGAAGGAAGGGAATCACCAACGTGCGCAAGCGTCTGCGCATTTTCCCTTTCCAGCAATCCCAGTTCCACTCGCCCAGGGATGAGAAGAAGAGATAGCCGGAGATAAAAAAGAAACACGGAACGGCGGTCCGGCAGATTCCCTGGGCGGACAGGATTCGGATGGCGTCGTAAACGCTGGTATTCCACGGATCCGCGCTTACGGCGAAAGAGTGGATGATCAGAACCATTCCGGCACATACGATGCGCAGGAAGTCGATGGTTTGTGATTGAAGGGACTGGTCTCTCATCTTCAGAACTTAGGAGGCCCAATCACCTTTGCAAGCGGGCGGAAAAGCATATAGCTGAAATCGCCGACAGTTTCTTCCTGTTCCAACGCCATGGTCTCGTTGAACTTATCGACATAGTCAGGCGTAGCATCCTGCATCATCCGGTTATAATGGGATTTGCTCATGGAAACCAGGGTCCTCCCGAAAAAGGCGTCTTCCTGCATTTGTGTCGTAATCAAAGAGGAATTCGTCGAAAACAGGTAGCCGTCAGTCATGTCAAAATCAAAGAAGATGGTGGACGACAGGATCCTGTCATGGGAATAGGCGGCAAATATCGGCTTCTGGTCATAAATGTCGTAGATGCAGTCCACATTACCCTGTCCCACAAGACTGTCCGTGATGCTCCTTGCCTTGGCGGAATTGTGCCGATAGTCCAGGAAGTCGGTGGCAAAGTTATAGACATAGCTGATGGAGCTGAATGCAATGACACAAAGAAGGACACGGATTACGCCAGCTTTGTGCCTCCACAAAACCAGGAGATAGACAACGGACAGGGTCGCGGTAAGGTAATGAATGAAATAATACAAGGGCCTCGCCTTCAAAACGAGGATGCCGGCCGCCCATACTCCCAATACGCTGATAATGGAGAACTTGAGGAAAGTCGCCAATGCGCCGTTATCTTTCTTGCGGATTATCTGCACGATACTGCAGATAATCAAAGACACGATGATCAGGGCGGCGAAGAACAGGGGCAGGCATTTGACTCCGCGTTCAGGGAAAGCCAGCCCGGTAATCCGAAGCATATCAAGGGCGCTGTCGGCCAGTTTGTAACCTAACTGCGAGAAACTCTTAACAAATCCGGTTTCGATGATCGGGACTCTTTTCGCAGGGATGTATCCCGACGTGATGATTCCGGCCAGATTCATGAAGACCATCCCGCCTACGAAGAGGATTTTCTTACGTTCTTGAAAGAGGCTTCTTCCCAGATTCCGCTCTTCTTTCCATATGCTGCAGATGTCCAGGAACTCCAAAATACAGAGGGGGATGATCAGCAAGAGGAGCTCCCGAACGGAGTGAAGTCCCGTGGCGAAAGACAGCAGCAGGCAGAGCACGAACATGACGGGTGAAATCCGGATACCATCCCGAAGCCGTAAGAAAAGCCCGACAGAGAGAAGGATGACGATCAGATAGCAAGCATAATAGCTGCACATCGTGTACAGGATTTGCAATCCGGCGATAAACGAGCTGGCCCTGATCCCTAAGACGACACCGCCGATCAGGCAGAGGACGCCCGCCGCTAAAACCGAGTTCTTCTTGGCCCATGGACGGATCGACCAGACAAACGAAAGAAGGACGAGAACCATCATGACCGAGGAGGCCAAGGCCATGGAATAGACACTGTCTTGGATAAACGTATAAAAGAATGCCGACAAGACAGGCGTTCCGATAATGAAAAGCCGGTTGCCGAAAATCCAGTTTTCCGGGAACAGGGTCTTTTGCTCGAACATCAGTCTGGCCAGGTAGGCATCCGGATAGATGTCGTGGTCATACCAAAGTTCGGAATGGAAATTCAGCCAGACGATGCTGCCGGCAAACAAGGCGATCAGAACCAGGATGATCCAAGTAAGGTGACGTGTCTTGAAAATGTCCTTGAGTTGAAATCTCATGGGTATCTGCGGTTGAAGAAATCGGTATTATTTCCAGTAAAGCGTTGCATGCCCGTGCTTGGGCTGACGCTGGTTCTCGGGCGGGAGCTGTATGTAATTCCCATAGATGTTTCGGAGGACGCGGTCGTATCCCTTCATAATCTTGAAGGAACGGCCTTCGAAGGGAGTGTCGATAGTCTCTTCGAAATCTTCGATCAGCTGGTAATTACGCACGCCGTCATCCAAGACACATAACTGCGACCAATGCTTCGTACTGCCAAAAGGAATCCGGACGGCATTGACCCGCACCAGCTTGTTGTTCCGATCCAACTCCTTTCGCCCCTGTCCGGAGAGCTTGATCGCCATCAGGATGAGGAAATCTTTGATTCCGCAGTTCCGGACGATTTCACGGACAGAAGCAAGCGAGTAGCGATAGCGGAGCTGCATCATCCAGTTTTTCCTGACCTGGCCTACATTCCGGGCGAATTCGTCCTTGTCATCAGAAACGCCATCGGCAGGAAACACATCGATCCAGACGCCTCCCAGGTAGTCCTTCCCGATTGGGAGAAAGGTTGTACTCCCTGTCTTTACAGTATCGAACACCCGGCAGTAGTTGAGGTAATAGTCCTTGTCCTTTTCGCAGACGATACCCAGTCCGGGTGCGGAGAAGGAAGCCACGAATCGCTCGTAGTCGGGACGCGGCATGATGATGTCGATATCATCATCCCAAGGAATGAAACCTTTGTGCCGGATAGCCCCGATAAGGGTCCCATAAGCGAGGGAATACTTGATATCGTTCGCGATGCAGAATTCGTGAACCGCCTGGAGGATTTCCAGGGACTGTTCTTGAATTTCGGGGAGAGTCAAGTTGGTCATACTGATTTCCGCTCTTTTAGAACATGGATTATATGTTTCAATGCCATATCTGGGTGTCGGAAAGAAAGCTTTAAGATGAGTAGCAGAACTTCTCTCTTTGATGAGTTGTCATGACCATCCCTAGCAATCTGCCAAGCCCTCTGATAATGATAGAATGCAATAGGAATTGTTGATTTCCGATATGCCTTCCCAAAAAACTTATAAACAAGCTCTCTATCATGCCCCATTCTGATTCGTCCACGAGCTCCAAGGGATCTCATAAAACCATTAGGAAGTCTTCTATAAACAGAGAACACATCAGAAAAAGCATGTATTGAACCATAAGCTGCGCATGACAGGCAAAGAGGAAGATCATTGGCATAGAACTTTCCACTCATTATGGTTTTTCTGTATAGTGGCGTATCCAGAATCTCACGTCGGTATACAAGAGTAGCGGTGGGTACTATCCACTTATCAGAGATCTCTATACCTGTATAGTCCCTTTCTTCAATTTCTGAAAAAAGATTGTCTGGTCTGAAATTGTCCTCCCAATGCTCGATAGCATTCCCGAACACCATTGTGCATTCGGGATGGCTCTCCAAATAGTCCACTTGTTTCTGAAGTTTCAGCGGGTCGGACCAATAATCATCTCCTTCGCAACTGGCAAAATACTTACCGTGACAAGCTTCAGTCATTATCCTCATTAAAGAGCCGTCGAACTTAGAGAACTGATTGACTGTTTCGAAGATGGGCTTGATGATATCCGGATACTTTTCTGCATATTCACGGATGATGGTTGCGCTGTTATCCGTGGATACGTCATCATGAACAATCGCTTCATATCGAAAGCTAGTTTGTTGCATTACGAACCCTTCTAAGCACTGGCGGAGGTAAGGTTCATGGTTATAAACAGCACATCGAATAGAAACCAGGATTTCATCATTGTTTCCTTTGGGGAGCATAGTTTATAATTGGTAATAGGTTAAAAGAACAGCCGTTATTCGAAAATGCCCTCTGGGGAACTTCCCCGCCAACCTTTAGGGTGGCCTAAATGAAAATAGTCCGCCAAAATTGCAGCGACGTCATATTGCATCAGCGGGCCCGTGATGTCGCCTGGCTTGACTCCTCGGCCGAACATGAAAAAAGGAGTTTCCAAATCGGAAATGACAGCCAAGCCGTGCGTCTTGTTGTGTCCACCATGGTCGGAAGTAATAATGAACAAGGTATCATCAATGATTCCTGCTTTATCACATGCGTCAACAATGGATTCTATAATCGTATCAAGGTATGTCAATTCTGTCATATAATCATTTGTATACCAACCGATTGAGTGACCTGTTTTGTCGGGATAATCCCAAAAGAAAGCGGCGATGGCAGGTTTCTTCTCCTGAATATAGGAAACTGCGGCATCCGTCATGTCGGCACTCCCGGCGGCTGAAATCTCAAATTTCTGAGTATAATTAAAATCGGTCAAGTCAAACAGATACTTCATTCCTTCCCATTGGTAAAGATATCCCATTTCGTGATCAGGGAAGGCCTCCCGGTAAATGGAAAAAAAGGAAGGGAACAGACCTTTCTCATCGGAAAACGTGATGTTGAATGCCGGCTTCCTAGAGTCCCAGTCGATATATCCGTGCGCCTCTGGTCCCGCACCCTTGAACATCGTCGCCCAGTTACAGGCGCTAGATGAGGGGAGAATGGATCTTTTTTTTAACGTCCATGCACTCTTAGCCGCCATTTTTTTTAGAAATGGCATTTCTGCATTTTCAAAAGAGCTGCTCCCCCAGCCATCGAAGCCGAGGATGATGACATGCGTTGGGGAAACCTTCATATCGTCGGAAGCGCCACTAGCGGGAGTGCAGGCGAAAAGAAGGCAAAGAGTGGCAAATAAAACTGCGGACGTGAATAGAGACCGTTTCATAACAGGATTGTAGCGTATAATGACGTTATCGTATCTGTGTCCAGGGAGATAGGATTATTCTTGAGTCTAATCGGATTGACGGAACGAGCAAGCAACTCGATTTCCGTCGGATAATCTCCCGTCGAAATGGGGTTCGCCAAATCCATGCTATCAATCATCTCTCGGAATAGTCCGATGGCCTCTTCGGGTCCTGAACAGTCCATGGAATTGGCTATTTCCTTGAATACTGATTGGACATAGCCCCGTCCCCGTTTGTCGATGCATTCATCGGCGGACAGCATGTGATGCCAGATTTCTGGCAGGCAAACAGCCACGGCATGCCCATGTGGAAGCCCGTACATAGACGTAATCTTATAGCTCATCGCATGCGCCGCCGTCGTCTGTGCAATGTTGATTGCCCTACCGCCATAATTTGCCGCCAGCATGATCTGCGCGGCCGCATCATCGTCATTTTCGAAGATGTACTTCCGCCAATTGGCCATAATCAGTTCCACTGTTTTCCGGGAGTACTCCTTCGATTCGTCCGTCGAGTTTACCGACCACCAGGATTCGATACCCTGGCAGATGGCGTCCATCATGGTGCACTTTTTCTGGTAAAGGGGAAGCGTCTTCAAAACCGATGGTTCCAGGATTGCATAATCGGGAAGGATGCCGTCATTGGTGACGGTTTGCTTAGCCCCTTCATAATACATCACGGCATTATGCGTGGACTCGCTGCCGGTGCCGGCCGTGGTGGGAATCGCGATGAAAGGAATCTTGCTTCCGTCAATCGGAAGCCGTTGCGAAACGAGCGGCGGAATCAGCGCCGCGTTGCCTTCTTCAGCCAGGACCGCCAGTTTAATGCATTTGGCAACATCGATCGCGCTGCCGCCCCCCACGGCGAGGATGGTGTCGCAGCCGGAGCTTTTCAGCAGTTCGATGCCCTTGCATACCTGTTCATAAAGCGGGTTGGGGGTGAAGTCGCCGAACATCACCTTTTCAGGTATGGGCAATGCTTCGATGGCATCCTTGATGTTCAGGAATGGGTAGGAGGAATCTACCACCAGGAACAGTTTCCTGCAGCCGACTCTCTCCAGTATGCCGGGGAGATGGGAAATCCCTTGGACGATTGCCTGCATAAGTCTAGTCTTTTAAATAAGCCATCAAGGCATCCTTGTTCTGGATAGGGGTGGTCGTAGGACGGCCCAGGTCCTTGCGGTTGCCCTTCTTGACACAGACCTGGATGAAGACGGGGCCTTCAAGATCTTTCACTTCGCTCAAAATGGCATTGAGATCATCCTTGTTGTCCGTACTGAAGGCCGCTTTGTATCCGACGGCCTTGGCGATGGCGCAAAGGTCGATGTCCAGGCCCACGGTAGGCTGCCCTCCCACGGAGTCGTGCGCGCCGTTGTTGAACACGACGTGAATGTAGTTCGCCGGCGCTTTTTCCGCCACGATCGCCATTCCGCCCATGTGCATAATGACGGCCCCGTCGCCGTCGAAACACCAGATGCGTCGGTCAGGTTTCTCAAGGGCGATGCCCAGAGCAATCTGGGAAGCGTGCCCCATTGAACCGACCGTAAGGAAGTCCCGTTCGTGCCCTTCTCCCTTTCCGGTCCGATACTCGAACAATTCCCGGCTGATCATGCCGGTCGTGGAGACGATGGCATCTTTCTCGTCCAAGGCGGCTGCAACCGTCCGGATGGCCTCTTCCCGGCCGAGGGTCAGACTGTTCTGACGGACATTCCGGAGAGCATAGGCGTCGAAGGTGTCTTTCTCGATGACCAGCGCATACACTTCGTTCGTGGCCTTCATCCGGGCGACGGCCTCGGCAATCTGCCGGCCGGCCTCTGCCTCGTCCTTGCTCAGGACGGCGTGGGCGATGCCCATCGTGTCCAGAAGCGCAAGCGTTACCTTGCCTTGCTTCATATGCTGGGGCTCGTCGTAAACGCCGGGGCGGCCGCGCCAGCCGATCAGCAGGAGGACGGGGATGTTGTAAACATCCTTGTCCGTCAGGGAAGCCAGGGGATTGATGACGTTCCCTTCCCCCGAGTTCTGCATATATACGCAACCGATCTTCCCGGTCGCCAGATAATGGCCTGCGGCCAGACCGACGGCTCCGCCTTCATTGGCGGCGATGATGTTATGCTTCCCGTCCAGGTTGTCCGAGATGTAGGCGCAGATGTTCTTCAGGAGGCTATCCGGAACACCGGCGAAAAAGTCGATGCCGTACGACCCCAGGGTGTCGATGAAGAATTTCGGATCGATCATTTCCTACTCCTCCGGAATCAAAGTGATGATGTCCTTGATGGACATGCACATATCGTCACATTCTTTGGCGCGATGGTGCTCCAGGATCGTACGGGCCGCATTCTGCATGGCGGGGAAACCGGTGCGGGTAAGCTGGTTGGCGTAGATCACCACATTGACGCCGCGGGCCTTGAACTCGTCTTCCGTCACGGAGTTGAAGGAAGTGGGAACGACGACGACGGGCGTCGTTGCATCCTGGGTACGGAAATTCTCCACGAACTCGAAGATCTCGGACGGGTCTTTCTTCCGGGAGTGGATCATGATGGCATCGGCGCCGGCGTTCACATAGGCGAAAGCCCGGCTCAGCGCATCTTCCATTCCCCGTTCCAGGATCAGACTCTCGATGCGGGCGCAGATCATGAAATCCGTGGTCTTCTGGGCCTTCTTTCCCGCAGCGATCTTGTTGCAGAAATTCTCGATCGTGTCCTGGGTCTGCTCGACCTCGGTTCCGAACAGGGAGTTTTTCTTCAGCCCGGTCTTGTCCTCGATAATCACCATCGACACGCCCATTCTTTCCAGGCTGCGGACGGTATAGATGAAATGCTCCGCAAGTCCTCCGGTGTCACCGTCGAAGATGATGGGTTTCGTGGTCACTTCCATGATATCGTCGATGGTACGGAAGCGGGAGGTCATGTCGACCAGCTCGATATCGGGTTTTCCTTTGGCGGTGGAATCGCACAGGGAAGAGATCCACATGGCGTCGAACTGATAGGTCTTGCCGTCCTGAAGGACCGTCGTCTTTTCCGCAATCAGGCCGGTGATGCCGCTGTGGGCTTCAATGGCCGTTACAAGCCCTTTCATGCCGATCAATTTTTTCAAACGGCCTCGGCGCATGTCCGGCATGGCCAGTTTGGCCCGTGACATCTTCTCCAGTTCGAGATACTGCGGGTCATTTGAATACGGGAACTCGACCAGTTTCCCGCCATATTCGGCAAGGACGTTGACGACTTCTTCCCGGATGGGTTTCTGGAACCCTTCCAGCCAGTCGTCACCGTGCACGACATAAGTAGGACGCAAAAGCCGTAAATTCTCGGCGTAACTGAGTTTCTCCTGGGCAACGACCCTGTATACTCCGGCGATGCTTCCCATCAAAGCCTTTCGCTCGGCAAAGGGAAGGATCGGGAAATGACGGAAGCTGGCAATCGCCTCGTCCGACAGGACGCCGATAATCAGCTTGCCCAGTTTCTCCGCTTTCCGGATAATGGAGATATGCCCGCTGTGGATGATGTCCGTGGAAAAGCACATATAAACCGTGCGATTCTCAATCTCCGCCAATTTGGAAGAGACAACATCGAGATCTTCCGGCGTATCGATTTCGGCGCAGAGGTCGTCCTTGAAATCCATCGGCCGGATGCTGCAGGAAGCGGACACTTCGTTCAGGGCATTCTCCGCATAGCATTTGCGGTTGTCATTCTCGCAGAAGTCTACGATTCTTGCCAGCCAGACCTTCCAGTCTTCTTTCTTCAACTTGTAAAGCGGCTGGGCGGCCATCGCGTCCTGGAAAAACTCGATACCGACCTTTACGACCTTTCCATCCCGAATGACGGCCTTGAAATCCTTCTCCGGCAGGGGCAGGGTAGAACTGACGGTCATGCAACTGTCCGGATTGGCCACAACGGCGTCGAATACGCCGTTCTCGAAGACGAGATCGCCGTGCATCAGAATGATGTCATCATCGAGGATGTCTTTCGCACAGTAGATGGAATAGATGTAATTAGTCTTATCGTAAAGGGGATTGTTGACAAACGTGACGTGAAGCGGCAAGTCGAGCGATTCGCAATACTTGACCAGCACGTCGTCGAAATATCCGGTTGTCATGACAACCTCTTCGATCCCGGCACCGGCAATCAGCCGGAGTTGTCGGCTCAGGATGGTTTCCTTGCTGGAAATCTCGGTCATACACTTGGGGTGCTCACTGGTGAGCACGCCCATGCGATGGCCGAGGCCGGAGTTGAGGATAAGTGCTTTCATTTATTCTTTTTCTTTATCCCACAGTTTAGTGACATATTCCGTGTATGGTCTGTCCGGATCATAAAGGGAACCTGCATGCCATTTCCCTCTTTCTTCAATCGGCGGAAGCTTCATATAATCGCCATACATCGTAGTAAGAACGGCGTTATAATTGCTGGGAATGAGGACGTGGTGCCCGTAGAAATCTATGTCTAGGAGTGAATCGATGTCCTTCTTGGGAAATAAATTTCTTTTATAATCATAAACGAGGTTGCAGAGGCAGACATAGTAATCTGTAAGGATATCTTGATTTCTGCGAAGGACACCGTCCATTTCCTCGATAATGGCCTTGCCATCCCGAATGGATGGATAATTCCGCAGGTATTCCAAATCCTTTTCGTCAGGGTGAGGGTTGCTTTTTCGCATCAACGCACTGCACTCTGTGATCAATTGTCGGACTTTATCGAGGTCTTCAATGATTGTTTCCTCGTTATAATGATCAAGGGTGAAAATGTCCAGCGGAATACCTTGGTTGAAGGATTCGTAGCGAAAGGCATTGGATAGTGCCGTAGTACGGCTGTTTCTTAATTTGGCAAACGAATAATAGTAACCCTTTTCCCCGGGTATTTGCAAATAATAAGGATACTCAAACTCATCAGTCAGGAGTTTGAGCCGTTCGTAGTCTCTCCGGGGCATAAACACGTCAATGTCGTCATCCCATGGGATGAACCCACGGTGGCGGATGGCACCAAGCAGGGAACCGTATGCCAAGGTGTATCTGAGTTGGTGTTTTCTGCAGACTTCATCTAACTTGAACAACAAGTCCAAAGAGACTGCCCATATTTTTTTCCTTTTCAAGTCAACCTTGAAATCGCAAATCGTCTCCTCTTGAAAGAAAGACTCCGGAAGGATTCCGTCTTGGATGATTCGTTCAATTTCATTCATAACCTATATTCTAGCAGGAATTTCCCCTTTTCAGTTCTGGTCTCTGCGACCTCGAACCCTATATGATGATAGACTCCCAGTGCCTTGTCATTCTTCATGTCCACTTCCAGCCGGATGGTCTTGATTCCTTTTTCTTTAGCATTCGCAAGGAGAATAACGAACAGTTCACTGAAAACGCCCTTCCCCCGGAATTCTTTTTTGACGCAGATGTTCGAAACATAGCCAACTGGCGGATAATTGGTATAGCAACTGATCATTCCAATCAACTTCCCTTCATAATAGCACAAGGAGAATTCGGAGAACGTCGCCAATTTTCTGGCGTAGGTTTCAAGGTCCAGCGATTCGGAAAGCGGAACGGGAAAATCCTTCTCTGTTTCAAGAAGGAATGAATACACGTCTTCGAAAGGAAGCCTGGAAAAGGCGTACTGAAGAGTCATTTCCTGGCTATTCATTCCAAATAAGTCTAACACACTTTTATGTTGAGCCATTCCTGTTGATTTTGAATGGCATATTCCATGTCTTCTGCATCCTTGAATCGAAGAACGAGGGTTCCGATGGTATCGTTGGCTCCGAGAAACCGCTTCACCGGATCAAGATGCTTCACCCAAAGGTCTTGTTCTACAATTTCGCCGGGAAAATCTCTGGCTATCACCAGTCGGTCGAATAAGCCGTCCTTATCAGCATGAAGAATTATCTCCGCCCAATGTCCGTCATAGGGTTTCTGGACGATTTCATCGATCGGGTCACCCACAACCGCGCGTGTGACAACTTCGATCAAGTCCATGCCGGTTGCATAACGGAGCATCTCACAGAGACGATTGCCTCCACCGCGCGGGGATACCTCCATAATGTAAGGCTTTCCATCAAGACCGATACGGGTCTCAATATTATAGACTGCAGTCTTAAGTCCAAGCAGCCTGATTAAGCGTTGAATTTCTCTTGAGAGATAATCTTCCTGCTCTTTGGTGTAGGTCGAAGGCCATGTGAATGCCGCAGGCGCATAGGGATTCGCTGCATGAATGTCAAACCGTTGTGCGTTGAAACTGACAAAAGCAAGTTTCCCGTCAATGGACAGGCTGTCCGAATCCGAGGAGCATCCCTTCTTTTCAATGAATTCTTCGATGATCGCACGGCCGGATATGGAGTGAGAGAAGGCATATATCAGGGCTTGTTTCATTTCCGATTCATCATCCACTCTTGTCACCCCCTTGGATCCGGCGGAATCTGTCGGTTTGACTATGACGGGATATGAAAACCCGGAAAGATCGTTCATGGCTTCGTCAACGGATCCAAAGCCTTTCGCTTTCGGAACATTGAATCCGTTTGCGGCCAGAAAGGCGCGGAATCTGTCCTTGTTCTGGAGAATTTCCACACTTTTGAAAGGCCCGAAAGAGGGAAGTCCCATCTGCTCTTGAACATAAGCGGCAGAAACGACCCCAGGGTCTACCCCGAATGACATGATACCGTCGATCTTTTTTTCCTTGGCCACCCTCAAGACGGCCTCTTTATCAATGATGCTCACATTGGCATACTCGTCACTATACTGGTGGGCGATGTTGCCTGGAAGGTAATCGGCCGTGATGACATAATAACCCTGCTCATGCGCCGACTTGATTACGGGAAGGAGGTATCGAATTCCTCCGAGTAGCATCAGTTTTTTATTCCCCACTTTAATTCGATGTTTTATCAAAGACGCGCTTGTCGAGGCTGGAAAATAAAGGCCTCTCAAGAAAAGATATGCGCAGCCAGTCCAAAAAAGAGCAGGCTATGAATACGAGAAAGATCACAAGCATCGCTCTGAGCGGGGCCGTCGAATCGGAAAGATGACTGATGTTGTCAAATAAGTCATACCATAGCCAACGACGCATTGCATTGCTGTTGGCGTGGATAAGCAAAACACCGAAAGTGGTAGCGCCTACCATATTGATCAGCCGGCAATAAGGAAATTGGATGTTCTTGAATAGGTTGAACAGGCACAGGGCCGTAATAAGAGCCATTACTTTGTTTGCATCGCTGACGAACCAATAAGGGGAAACGTCCTTTCCGCTATGAGCGATAGCCCATACTGATAGCATAGAAAGGAAGATGGAGCCCATCGAAAGCCAGAGCCAGGAAGATGAGCGACTGTTTTTCAGAGGAAAATCGTATAGCCTCATGTATGAGGCGATGAAATAGAGCGTGCAGAACCACGAAACATAGTTCATTGAGACGTTGCAAACAGGGATGGTCCCCAGAACGGTATAGATAAACAGAAGCAAGCCCACAAGCATCAAGTGCATCTTCTGGTCCATGTTCCGGATCAAAATGTTCAAGAAAGGAATAAACAGATAAAAGACAAGAAAACAAGAAACGAATCCATCTTTGATATTCCGAGTGGGCAAAAGCCCCATCAACCAATCGGCAGAAAACGATTCTTTTCCCGTAACCAAGAATACAATGCCTATTACAACTTTGTAAAACTCTATTTCCAGGAGTAGCTTTAAAAACTTTCTGACTGTGATTTGGGATGTGCACATAAACCATCCCGTGATGAGGACGAAGCAGTTAATACCCGTTTTCCCCCACATCCCGAGATAATAGTAGAAAAGCGAAGTGGATGAAGTAGGGTCCGCTTGAATTGCATCCCAGACACCGGAATTGACGACATAATGGTGGGCGACAATCAGCAGCATGACGACAATCCGGAACAATTCCAGATTGCTTTCCCTCTGTTTTTGTTGGACGAAAGCCGGCACTACTTCAGGATTTGGGAAATCGTTAGCGTGAGATCTTCCTCACTCAATGCATGATGCATCGGCAAACAAACCACGCTGTCCGCCATCTTATGCGCCTGCGGCAGATTCTCCTTCGTCGCGCTGGGTAGCCCCCGATAAGTGCTGAAAGTACTGATCAGCGGATAGAAATACCGCCGTCCCAGCACGCCGTTCTCCTTCATCTTGAAGTAGAGATCATCCCGGGTCATCCCGTATTTCTCCGCATCCACGAAGATGGGGAAGTAGGAATAATTGTGGCGAACGCCGGGCATGTCGTCGAAGAAGGTGATTCCTTCGACATCCCGGAGCGCTTCCCGATACCGGATCGCGACCTGGTGCCGGGCCTCGATGGCGGCATCGACCTGTTTGAGATTCAGCAGGCCGTAAGCCGACCGCATCTCGTCCATCTTGCTGTTGATGCCGGGACCGACGACCTCGACTTCGTTGGCGAAGCCGAAGTTCTTTAGGTAGTCAATCCGCCGTTTCGTCTCGGGGTCGTGCATGACAATGGCGCCGCCCTCGATGGTGTTGTACACCTTTGTGGCGTGGAAACTGAGCGTGGACAGATCGCCTGCATTGAGGACGCTCTCACCGTCGACCTCCACCCCGAACGCATGGGCGGCATCATAAATGACTTTGAGGCCGTACTTGTCGGCGATTTCCTTGATGCGCCTCGTGTCGCAGGGTTTTCCGTACACGTGGACGGGCATGATGGCGGTCGTCTTGGGCGTGATAGCGGCTTCGATGCGGTCCGGATCGATGTTCCCCGTGGACGGGTCGATATCCACGAACACCGGGCGGCAACCGTTCCACCAGATCGAATGGGTAGTGGCGACGAAACTGTAAGGAGTCGTAATGACTTCTCCGGTAATTCGGAGGGATTGCAGGGCCGTCAAGAGCGGCAGGGTGCCGTTGGTGAAGAGGCTGATATAAGGAACCTTCAGATACTCGCAAAGGGCAGCTTCCAGTTTCCTGTGGAAGGACCCGTTGTTGGTAATCCACTTGCTATCCCAAATCTCCTGCAGGAGTTCGTTAAACTCGTTCAGATTTGGAAGCAGGGGGGATGTGACTAAAACAGGCTTCATGGTTTATTTCCAGTATGCTTTTGACTCATGGTACGAAACCCGCTTTTCCGGCGGCGGAGGCGTCATATAGGTCGGCCCAAAGGTCTCGGTGAGCGACTTGTCGCAATCCTTCGGGCAGCGGAACATTCGGTCTTCGAACGGCATCATCACATAGGGCTCCAACGAGTCGATGGGAACGAACACCTGATACTTCCAGTCCACCAGCGAGGACGCATAGGCGCAGGAGTCGTAGTCGTTAGTTGCGATGTACTTGTCCTCCGCCTGGAGGATCTTCTGCAACGAAATGAACGGATGCACGATCTTTCCCAGAAGGGCCATGCAGCTCTTCTTGAAGCCGGTCTTGCGCCCGATCTTGAACTTGCGGGTGAACCGCTGGTTCGCGGCCATCGACCGGTAGAAAGCGACCTTCTTCATCATCTTGACGCCCTCCTCGGGGGAGTGGATGCCATCCAGGATGAAGATGTCGATGAACACACCCCAGTCACCGTCACCCCCTTCTTCCACGCACAGGGTCCGGATGTCATGGACCTTCGGGAAATCCAGAGGGTAGTTCTTGTCGTTCCAGCAGGAGAGGACCTTGTAGTACGGATGGTCGTACTCCTTGCATAGCCGCTCATAATCCGGCCTGGGCATCCAGATGTCGATGTCGTCGTCCCAGGGGATGTACCCCTTGTGACGCACGGCGCCCAGCAGGGATCCGTAGGACAGGTAGTACCGCAGCCCTTTTTCGTCGCAGAAACGCTGCACGTCCTGCAGGATGTCCATCATGTGGGCGAGAAAGTCGGAGTGGGAGATTTCTTTCATGATTTGAACTTTTTTCGGTCGATGGGATAGCGCAGCACCATCTTGATGCGCTTGAGCAGGGGAAGGCGCTCCAGAAGCGTCATCTGGCTGTCCCAGAAGCGCTGGCAGAAAGCCTCGTCGAAGAACGGGCTCCGGCGATAGACACTCCACCAGATGTCCATGTTCATGGTCGCGCCTTTCCAGGGCTTTGTGCCGTTATAGTGCACAATGCCATGGTCCAGGGCCGCATCCAGCGCCTCGGCGCCGTAGATGGCCTCCATCTCGGCCCGACGGTTCACGATGAGGCCATACAGTTGCACAGTCATGCAGAATACGGGCCCGAGGGGAAGGAAGCGCTTGTTGCAGGCGATGTTGATGATGTCCATGTCCTGCTGGTTGTAGTCGTTCTTCCCCAGTTCGCGGAATCGGTCGATCATGCCGTCGCGCCGGATAAGCGCGGAGTTGATGACCAGGTTGCCGGAATAATAATAGTTGTTCCGCCAGTCGATGCCGAGACCGGCTATGTATTCCCGCATCGACGGCCGCAGCCGGGAGCAGTTGTCCACGCCGGCGAAGTAATTGTCCCCGAGGTCCAGGTCGTAGTACTTGCCCAAGTCTTCGCGGATGATGACATCCACGTCGGAATAGACCAGCTTGTCATATTCCGGAATGAGTTCGGGGGAGAGGAGGCGGTAGTAGGCCGTTTCGGGAATGCCCCGGATTTCGTAGGCCCCGACGAACTCGCCCTTGACTTCCCGGATGGTCATCCGGAAGTTCGAGAATCGCTCCTTGAGCACGTCCAGGGCCGAGAAATCGCACCTCGGCCCGTGCAGGATGAAGATGTCGTAGAAGGTCTCCGGCTCCGCGCTTTCCAGCAGGGAGGTCAGACACACGCCGGCGGGCATCACCAGGTTCTGGTCGAAGGTGAAGAGGATGGGAACGGTTCTCACTTCAGGACGATGTCGTGGGTGTGATACAGGATGGCGCCCATCTTGAACTTGTACTGCTCGTCTCCACGGCTCAGATCCAGATGCTCCGTGACGCCTTCCTTCTTGTAGTACTGCAGAACTTCGGCGAGCAGGACGCATCCGGGCGTGTAGTAGTTGTATTGTTCGTTGATGGCTAGCCGGGGGTACGAGCAGATGGTTTTGTCATGGGTGAGGAAGCCGCAGCAGAAGGCGATCATGTCGTCCCCGTTCCACAGCACGTAGATGCGGGAATTGGGCAGCTCCGGAATGGAATGGGAGTCATGCTTGTGATAGAACCAGTACTTCTTGAAGGTCCTGTAATGAACATATTTGGCCGCCTGCACGAAGATTCCGCCCTTGGTCTCGTCGGAGAAGACGCCTCTCTTGTACTTGGCGTGGAAGCGGGCGTAATAGGTCTTCATCAGTAAACTCCAGACGTCCTTGGGAACGGGGCGGTCGCCGCCGTACACCTCCAGCCGATGCTCGATCCCGTCACGATCCATCCGGCGGAAGGCACGGGTCAGGTTATGGCGGGAGTAGCCGGAAAGGGAGGCTAGATACTCGTTCCAGTCCTTGGGAACGGGGATGTCGGCATAACCGACAGCCTCGTCCGAGACGATTCGTTCGGCCGGTGCGTTCACGTATAGGGGTGACTGCTCCCAAAGGCGGAAGAGCCGCATCGGCCCGGGGAAAGAATCATAGAAGAACCGGATGCATTCCAGTTTCTTCCCTTCGGAAATACCGGTCTTATAGAGGGCATCAGCGATATCACAGCCACTGATGTCTCCGAGCATTTTGTAATGAGCGTTCCTGCCTTTCACATAGACCAGCGGGACGATCATCAGGATTTCGTCCGCTTCCTTGACGCAGGCGATCCGAACCTCATGGCGGCACTTCCTCTTCTCCTCACGGACGATGTACGCCAAGTAGTCGTAGTACATGAAAGGGGACACGAGGCCGTTTTCCATCGGCTTCCAGACTCCTTCAAGCTGCTCAAAGGGATTAAATTCAAGTATCATAATATGCTAAAGTTCGATGTAAGAGTCGTAGGCGTGATGCGACACTCGCTTCTCTTCCGGAGGGAGTTGCATATAGTTGCCATACAGGCGGGAGAGATATTGGTCATAGTCCCGGACAGTAGGGTACTCCTTCCCTTCGAAGGAGAGTTTGCCGATTTCGTCATAGACCGGTTTCTCCATGAAAGTGCGAGTCTTTTCGGCTGCGAAATAAATGCCGACCACCTCGGAAGACTCGTACGGAAGCGCTTTCTGCGCATCCACCAGGTTCTTTTTGATGGACTTAAAAGAAACGAGACTGGGATATCTAAGGCGCTTCAGGGCGTATTTCAGCATCAGTGCGAAACGACCCTTGTGCACACTCTTGTAGTAAGGACAAAGACGGAAAGCTTTCTCTCGCAGGGCGTTCAGAGCCGCGTAATGGGCCTCCAGCCCTTCGGATGGGGCGCCGTCGATTGGGAAAACATCCACGTTCATGCCCCAAAGCTCCCGACCGAAGGTTTTTTCCACCATCACGGTCCCTTTCCGGCACACCTTCAGGAACGTTTCCACGCAGTCGTCACGGCTAGCCAGGTTGGTCAGGTATAGGGATTCGTCGCTGAATTCCCGGATGAAACGCACGTAATCAGGCCGGGGCATCATCAGGTCAATGTCATCGTCCCATGGGATAAAACCTTTATGCCGGACGGCGCCGATGACCGTGCCGTAGGCGAGGGAATACTTGATCCCGTTCTCCCGGCAGAACCGGTCGATCCGATCCAGAATATCCAGCTGGACCGCCTTGATCTCTTGCGAGCTGAGGAGCTTTCTCATTTTGTCTTGGAATACTCCCGCAGGAGGGTGGATGAGATTCCTTCGGTCCGCGGCAGGCGGACGACTTCCTTCCCGTGCTCCCGGCACCATTCGATGGCTCGCTGGAAGCCGGCGTGGTTCTGGTCTTCTCCGAGTACGAGAACATCGAAGTCGATGTTCTTGACATCCACGTCCACATCGCGATAAAGGACCACCTCGTCGACATAGCGGATAGTGCTTACCATGTACAGGCGCTCTTCGGTGGTGTAAATTACGCGGGTGTTAGGTTTGTATTTGAGGATCACTTCTCCATCCTGGACAGCGGCAATGAGTTTGTCGCCATAGGCCTTCGCCCGTTTGAAGAGCAGGATATGGCCGATGTGCAGCATGTCGTAGACACCGAAGGTGAGCACTGTTTTAGGCTTTTCTATCATATTTTGTTTTTGATTTTATTCGCTACCATGGAGATAAGCATCTCCCGCTCGGATTTTGTGCATCCGATGAACAAGATGCAGAGGGAACTCAATGCTAGACTGGTTATGAGGACGAGGATGAATCGGGTCCAACCCATCGGCATGGAAAAATGAATCCAAGTAGGGATGACGGCCGAAAGAATAGACACTAGTCCCAGAGGAAACACAACGGTCTTGATGAATAACGGGATGGATATCTGCAGTTGCTTATGACTGAGGTACCACATGGTGAGTACCTGGAGGCATGAGACAAGCAGTGCGCTGAAGTATGCCCATTCCGGGGCGTATCCATGGTGAAGCAAGAAATAAGAGAAAACAAAGACCAGGAACTCCAGGAAGCTGAACGATAGTTGATACCAGGCGATCTTTCCGGTTGCGCGGATGCCCATGGCATGGATGATATGCAGGATGTTGACGGTGTTGACAAGAAGAGAAAGACGGATGAAATTGATGGTGTGGTCCGGGAATTCTCCAAGCCAGAGCTTTACCACGAAGGTGGTTTCCAGCATCAGCGGCAAGGCAATCAGGTACATCGTGAAGAACGTGAACTTGGTTCCTCGGAAGATCAGCGACTTCATGTATTCATGATCCCCGGCGGCATAGGATTGCGTAATCTGGGGATTGACGGCCAATGTGAAATTGTTGACAAAGATCGAGACGGCATGGTTGACGGTGCCAGCGAGGGATCTGGCCGCATTGACAACCGGCCCGAACACGACATTGACCACCAGGTTGACGCCTTGGCCGGCAAAGGCCCCCGAAGCTTTCCCGATATAACTCCAACCGGCATAGCTGAACATCTCGAAGAATTTCTTTTTGCTCCAGAACCATCGCAGCTGGACTTCTTCGAAATGTCGTGACGAGTAGATGTACGCGAAAAGTTGTTTCAGCAGGGTTACCGCCAACCAGAGCGCCCCATAGGTAACCAGTTTGTCGATGGGAGCCCCCGTGAGAATGAGGAAGAGGGCAATCAGGAACTTCAGGAATACTTCGGCGATGTCAAGGTATGCGTACACTCCCATCTTTTCATGGGCGATGATGGTCGCGTTGAAGGGGACGACCATAAACGCGGAAATGGTGGAGAGGACGGAGAATTGGAAACACCAGGCTGCGGCGATTTCCCTGCCTGGTGTGATGTTCATCTTGTTGTGAAGAAACCAGATGCCGAAAGATTCCGTCAGCAGCAAAACCGTCAGAGACAGGATTGCCATGATGTTCAGCGACTGGGAGAAGGTGTCTTTCAAATCCTTCTCGTCCCCTTTCCCCAGCGCGAAGTTCATGAAACGGCTGATGGCTCCGGAAAGGGAGCCGGAGACAATGGTGAACATGGACACAAAGCCGCCCACGACACCATAAATGCCGAAATCATCCTCTCCGAGCGCATGCAGGATCAGGCGGCTCGTATAAAGGGAGATGATCAGGCTGAGCAAGGACCTTACATAGAGCAGAAAGGTGTTCTTTGCGATCCTTCTTGTCTTTTCGCTGGTGCTGTCCATCAAAGGCTTATTGGAGTTTCAAAGGAAAACTGCGCGCCCATCGGAAACTCTTCTTGAAAACAGAGGCAATGCGCATGATGAAGACGCCGAGGGTGTACACACTGCGCTTGGCCTTGTAATCCCTCAGTTTTACGAAGAACCGGTCATAGTCGGTGTCCTGATAGCCACCCCCCTTTGTAAAACGGAGGTAGTCCAACAGCAAACGCGAAGGGAAAAGCTCTTTCAGGACCTTTTCGCGTTCCTGCTTGCATAACTCCCGGTTGGTCGCACTGATTCCATGGGTATCGAATTCCGATACCACATGATCGACAATCTTGTAGGAACAGCCTTGCTGGACGATAGCCTGGACAAAGAACTTCCAGTCGGAACTGATGCGGAGCGATTCGTCATAAGGAGTGTCGATCAGCAGCTGGCGGCGGATAAAAGAGGCGTCGTGCGGAAGGGAGCCGTGATACAGATACAGGAGCGTGATGGGGTCGTCCGCTTGGGAATATCTGCCTTTGCCGCGGTAAAGCATTTTCCCCGTCACGATATCCTCGCCGCTTTCCAACTCCGGCAGCATGGTTTCCACGACCGACATGTTGAACAGCGTGTCTCCGGAATTCAGGAAAAGGAGATAGTCCCCTGTGGCCATCCGGACGCCCTTGTTCATGGCGTTGTAAATGCCGTTGTCCGGTTCGCTGACCCATCGGTCGATGCGTTCGCCGTATTCTTTCAGCGCCTGTGCGCTCCCATCCGTTGACGCTCCGTCCACGACGATATACTCCAACTCTTTCCGGGCAGTCTGCCCCAATACGGACTCGACCGTCTTTCTAAGCCCAGCCTCATCGTTCCAGTTGATGGTAATGACGGAAAGCTTCATATTCTCTTCAATTTCTCAAACCGCTCATCCCCCAGCCAAATCCTGAGATAGTGCTTGGCCTGGATGACGAGATATTCGTGCACGTCACGCGCGCGTATGCGCGAAGCCCAGACAAACGAGTCCGGGCGGTATGCTTCACTCACCTCCGGCAGGACCAGTGTGTGCGGATCGGAGGCGGCGAGGGGAGTAAGGATGGATTGGTCGTGCCTATGTCCGGCAAAGCCTGGGTATTGGTCTTCCAGCTCTTTGGGAGTTGGGTCCATAATGAGATCCGGCCGGCTGAATATCAAGTTGTTCCAGACCTTCAGAACCCGGTTCTCCCGGCCTTTCATGAACAGGACTCCGCCCATAATCTGGCACAATTCACCAGCATCGGGGTTGTGGAAATAGTCTTTGACGAAGTCCAGCGTCTTCTTCTTCGTCCAATGCTTGATCTTGGCCGATCCCGCCCCCCAGCGTTCCCACTGGGGCTGCGATTCGGCGTACTGGAAGCAGATGGTGTCGTATTCTGCCATCTTGCCGATCAGAGAGCTCCATTCCGGGTTCTTCCGAAGGGTGCACCCCGCATCGACATAGACTACAATTGTCCCTTCTTCGAAGCTTTGCAAAGTCTCGTAGATGAGCGCTGGTTTCCAGCACCAGTAACCCGCCCCACGTGCACACGAAAACAGGACAGAGTCCTTCACGTACGCGGGCACGTCCGCGGGCGCGAACAAAAAAATCTCGTCGAAGATTTTTAAACGACGTGCTTGACGGCCTATCCGCTTCAGGGAATAGGCCATCGCCTCGTTGGCGTAGGAGATGAATACGACTTTGCTCATCGGCTCCAATCCGGTGGCTTCACCCCGCGGAGACGGAGATAAAGCCTATAATAGGTCTTGGGAAAGAGTGCCTTGAAATAGCCGGTTGCCAGGATGAGAGGATAGCGAAGCGGGAAGCACCGTCGGCTGAAAAGGAGAGCATTATGCAGGTTCAGGCCGCGGGGATCATTCAGGGCTTTCAACCGTTGCCGGAGCGGCAAGTCGAAGAGTAGCCTTCGTCCTCCGTCCTTGGGGTGGTCCTTTTCGCAGACTGCGGAATAGTGAGGCAGCACCAGGACCGGCCAGTCGGCTTTGTGCGCCAGATAGGTATAATCGTGGTCTGTGCCCCCATGAATGTACTTGTCGCAGAAGATGCCCTGTTTTTCGACGACTTCGGAAGCTACATACGTGATGTTCCCGTGCCCGGCTTCGGCTTGCTGGATGCTTCCATCCGGCGGCAGCATCTTGTCCTTCAGCGTGAACTTGTTCGTATAGACGAACCCGCCATAAGTGAAAGCGCCGGTCTCAGCGTCCTGGGTGGAGCCCACGTACACGCCCCGCTTGCCGAACGTATCGACACTATAGTGGTCCGTGTCCAGCAGGTCCTGCCAGAATGTGGGCAGGACGGCGACATCGTCATTCAACCACAGATATCCATCCCAGCCTCCTTCTGTAAGCGCCGCTTTCCAGGAGTTGATCATCCCCCCGTTCCAGAACAGATTCCCGTCGCCGGGCAGGATTTCCAGTCCGAAAGGATAGTCCTGCTGCCGGATGGTATCTGCCGTTCCGTCCGTGCAGCCGTCGTCGGTCAGGAAGACCTTGAGGGCGATGGACTCCGTAAAAGGACTCCAGGTATCCTTCAATGAATCCAGGCACCGGAGCGTTTTCCGCTTCCGGTTATGTACGGTAATCAAGACGGCAATCCGATGCACGTTCCCGTTTTTCGTAGAAAAAGGTCTTGCCCAATAAGACCACTTATCAGACAAGACCTTAGATGATAGCGAATGTTCGCCTTATTTCAGGCGGAATTCGATACGGCGGTTCTGGTGGCGGAGCTCCTCGGTGCTGTTGTCAGTGACCGGGCGGGTCTCACCAAAGCCAACCGGAGTCAGGCCGCAGACGACGCCCTGGTCCTTCAGGTAGTTGACCACGGTATTGGCGCGGTTCTCGGACAGCTTCTGGTTGTAGGCATCGGTACCCTTGTTGTCGGTGTGACCTTCCACGATCACGTCGGCGCTCGGGTGCTGCTTGAGGATGGCGGCGACCTGGTTCAGGACCGGGATGGCCTCGTCGGTGAGGTCGTACTTGTCGAAGTCGAACAGGACGACGTCGCTCAGGATCTTGTTGATGTCGTCGATGGCATCCTTGATGTACACGGTGTCCACGCGGACCTTTTCGACGACGACGGTGTCGGTCTTGTACTCGTACTTGATCACCTCGACCGGGGTCGGGACGACGGCCGGCTTCTTGCTGCCCAGGTTCACGAGGATGCCGAGGGTACCGGACATCGAGCTGGCGAAGCTGCGGCGACCGTCATTGAACAGACGGTTGGAGTGGGCCATGCCCTTGACATCCGGGACGATGGCGACGCGCTTGGTGATCTGGATGGGGGTCATGAGACCGATACCACCGGCGACACCACCCTTCTCAATGTGCATGTAACCAGCGTGGATGTAGGGAACGAACCAGTTGCGGACGTTGAAGAGGAGGTCGGCGTGACCGTAGTCGAAACGGTACTGGCCGTAGGAGACGTACTGGTTGGAGGTGCTGAGGCCCTGGTAACCTACGCGGAAACCAGCGAACTCGTTGAACCACTTACCGATATACACATCCAGTGCAGTGCCGGCTCCCTTGTGGGAATTCTCGCGGTTCTCATACTTCTGGCCGTCGCGGGTGAAGTTCATACCACCACCGATTCCGCCGAACCAATAGTTGTTGCCGTCGCCCTGGGCGAAGGCGTTGATGCTGGTCGCAAGGGCGATAGCCAGCGCAACGATTGTCTTAACTTTCATAGGATATCTGATTTTTTGTTTTGTCTGTTAGAACCGATAGAGCACACCCAGGGAAACAGGCATGCGGAGGTCGAGCGGGAAACCGCCGTAACCCTTGCCGGTGTTGCCGGCGCCGGAGTGGTCGGGCTCGAAGGGCTGGAGGCCGTTGAAACGGTCGAGGTAAGCCTCGAGGCAGAGGTCGGCGAACAGGCCGAAACCACAGGCGAAGTTGTATTCAGCGATGAAGCCGAAGCGGAAGCCGAAGACGTTGTTGACTTCGTAGACGTGCTGCCAGGGGTGGAATTTCTCTTCCGCCTGCCAGGCGACGGTGCGCGGGAGACCATAACCTTCCGGCTTGGTGAAATTGAAGGTGTGGCCCAGGCCGACACCACCGTAAATCTTCGGACTGAAAGCCCGATCCACGGCGTTGAGGCCGTTGATGTCGAGGGTGAGGTCCAGGAAGGCGCTGATGTTCTTGAAGTCATACGGATACAGGCCCTTCATGGCGGTTTGCTCACGGTTGCAGGCGCCCCGGTTCAGGCCGTAGCTCACGGATGCGCGGAGACCGTAGATCTCGTCGAAATTGTAACCGACGGACACGGCGGCGGAGTAGGTGATGAGCTTTGCTCCCAGGTTGTCATACCGGTAGGCAAAGGAGTTCTCGTTGGACTGGTACATCGGACCGCCCTGGACGGAGACATACCAGCGACCCGCAGGATTGTACGGGCTGGACTCCTGGGCGCACAGCGAGCTTGCCCCGAGGATCAGGGCTGCGGAAAAAGCAAGTAACTTTCGCATAAGATATTAATGTTTTAGATATTTCCGGGAATGGGGGCCTTTTACGGCTTCGCCCTTGCCCACCCTATGGCAGGCACTGGAAAAAGATCACGAAATGGCGGACCATCTCATGTCGCAAAGGTAGGATTTCTTTCCTGAAAATCCAAATAATTCCCGGAAAACAAACGAGGGAGGCCCGGTGGGGTCTCCCTCGAAAGTGTAGAGTTGGTTTATCTTATTCTGCAGGCTCGTAAGTCACCTCGATGGAAACAATACGAGGGAAGTTGTACGTGCCAGTGTTGTTCTGATAACCATTGTTGAAAGTGACAACACCTGTGCTGGAGCCAGTCCACGTTGCCGTACGGCTGTTACTTCCGTCACGAGTATAGGTGCCAGGAGTAACCTGTACGCTAGTGTTACCAAAATCATAACCAGCATATGTGGCATCACTATAAGTTACCTTAATACCTGTAATCTTAATACCCTCTGCAGGGGTTACAGTGAACGAACCACGGCGAAGAACAAAATTGTTATTTCCAAAGTACTGGTTGGTGCGTTCATCTGCTCTGCGCCCCATTGCAATGTAATCAGTGGGAGTATCAAAAGTAGGATTAAACTCGTCCCAACTAAAGCCCATGATACTACCAGCAGGGGATGCATAATGATAGTTACCAACATTCGAAAGATCAATAGTCACATACTGATCTGAAGATTTTCCTGTACCGGTTAATGCAGAACCATTGTATGTGAAACTACTAGCGGTGAATGTGTATGACGGATTCGGGCCACGCTTCTGAGTAATAGATGCTTCAACCTCCATATCCGTCTCTTCATCGACCGACACCTTAGCCTTTACGGTAAATGTCTTAGCGACATTGCTTCCTTCTCCCGTATTGGCCGGGAAGTTCACCGTCAAGGTCATAGTTCCTTCGCCGGACACCTTGCCAGTTGCATCAGCTCCGGCGAGGGTAGCACCCGTACCGGAAACTGTGGCTGTCCACGCAACACCTTCCTTAGCGTTAACCGTAACAGTCGCACTCTTTTCATAGAACTCAACCGTCTGAGCATCAGGAGTAATGGAGAACGTGGCACCTTCCTGAGTGACCGTTACAGTCTGACTATCGCTGGTGCCGGAAGAAACAGTAGCAGTCCGACTCACAGCCAATTCTGAACTGTTCGCAGGGAAGGACATCCTAAACTTACCGTTACCCGTTGCAGTAGTAACCGGAGTCTCGCCATTCATCTTCGGATTGCCGTCCTCATCCAGGACAACGACGGAAACTCCTGTGCTGGTACCTGTCACCGTCCAGGTCTTCGTTGCATCGGCACACTCGACTTCAATATCAACAGAGGTCGTATAGAATGCGACCGTTGAATTCTGCGGATACACATAGAGACCATCATTCAGCAGGTTGATGCTCTTCGTCTTGAAGTACTCATTCGCCACATAAATTGTCGTCGCGCTTTTTTCCTTATTGGTCTTGAACTCGGTCGTAATGACACGGTTCGTATTATACTCGCCTTCGTTGACAGTACGGACGTAATAGTAAGAATTCGTCGTCCCGTCAGCCAAACTCTTGTCAACCTTGACGGGGACAGTGATCGTGTTTCCATCTCCATCCTTTCCGGTCGGAGCAAGGGCGTGATTATAGTCTTCGATAAAGAGCGTCAGCGGGAACATGGATGAAGGAAGACCCTCAGGAAGTGTAATGTCCAGAATCGTCGTAGAGCCTTGCCCACCAACTTGCTTCGGTCTCAGATTCAATTCCATATCCATCTTCTTCATCACACGAAGCTTAATACTGCGATAAAGCGTGGATCTCTCCTTCCCTTCAGGAACCGTTTCAGTTTCTTTATAGTTAGTAGCAACGACTTCCAAGACAGAAGTCAGATCTGCGTTCTCATCCTGATCCTTTAAATTGAACTCATAGAAGTAGTACGCATTTGTTCCTGTGACTTGACTCTTAGGCAATAACGTAATCGTTGAGTCCACAAGGGCGTTTCCAAAATCCTTGATACGAAGCGACACATTGGCATTGTTTACCGTTCCTGTCGATACATCAGGGACATACTGCACCCAAAGACCCTTCTTCCCACCTGAGGTAAAGTTCCTCTCCACATACTCCACAAACAAACGGGATTCACCGTCGGAGATATCCGTCAGCTTCTGCGCTTCCTGAGACATCGAAACATTACCACCGCTATCACGAAGCATCGCCTCAGCCGGGGTCTTGGCACCGCGGTTACCCACCTTGTGGATCTTGACCTGATACTTGTAATTACGATAGATCGGATAATAACCTCCTACGCTTTCTTCCATCAGGTCCAGACGATAGTAGGTATACAACGGTTGTCCGTTTTCGGTATCCCAAGTAACTCCGTGATCCTTACTGAACTGAGCCTTCATCAAGATGCAGGTAGCCTTTTCATTTTCCTTGGGAAGACGACGTTCATACATGAAGAGCGGATTCGGTTTGTTGTTCCGAACGATAGAATCCGTAATCGCACTCGCTGCAGGGACTTCAAAATTCATCGAATCTCTGGTAAACATAAAGCCCTCATACACAGTGGCCCCGTTCTTCATTCTACCGTCCTTCGAATCATAGGTGTAATCCTTGAAATCATTCACAAAGGTACCTCCTGCCATCGGAGCAACCGAACCCATCGTAGGAACATTAACAAGTGTCCATGTGATGTTCCTGAGGTTCGGCGCCTCACTCAGCAGAACAATCTCAGCAAAGTTGCGGACAAGGACGAGATCTTCGAACAGATGAGCTGTCTCAGGACTCGGGATATAATTACCCTCATTGTCGGTTTGCATGATGCCGTTATCATCCAGCTGGGTAAGAATACCGTCAGGCATGATCACACGGGCCCAATATGCACCGACATTGCCCGTTGTATTCATGTTCTCCATAATGGTATTCTCCGTCTGTTCGACGAACGGGATGTACTCGTCACCGTTGGCAATGACGTGCACATGCGCTTCGCCCTCATAGACAGGAAGCAACACCTTGAAATAGTAGACGTCACCGTCGGTAGTGGCATAACTATCGGCAGTAGTTTCATCCGTTGCGGAGACGATCGGCTCAGCAAGAGAATACGCCTGAGGATAACCCGAAGTACCGAACACAGCCACGCGGATAGCTTTGATGCTCGGCTGATCAGCGCAATCACCAAGAGCTTTAGTATGGGCCTGAAGTTTCAACTCAGGAATCCGCAGTTTCATCGTCACAGCCACGAGGCCGGTCTCCTCGGCCTTCTTCGTGGGCGCAGTCGGTTCAAACTCTGCCTTGTTGCAGGAGACCAGGCCGAGCAGGAGCGCTGAAAGAATGTATATTGTCTTTTTCATATTCTAATCAGGTTTATTCGTTAGCGCAGTTTGTCTCCCCAAGTGAACTGAGCCTTATCAGGAGCCTTGTCGGACCAGTACCATTCATCATAGACACAACGTGCATATGCTTGACCGGAAGGAGTCCCGGTTCCTGAAGTAACTTTTTCTGTTGCATTATAGTTCACTCCAACCCATCCAGAAGCACACCAGTAATACGTTATCTGATTTTCATCTTTGTTTCCAAACAAGGCATCCATAAATCCATTTGCGGACAAATTGACCACATACTTTACTTCCGCAACGGTCGGCAAACGCCATCTGCCTGCCGGATAACCATCTTCTTGATATGATGCGCAACGATACCAAGCATTATCGCGATTGGACAAGGAGTTTGTTACACCATAGGATGATGCGATTCTAAACTTGGGAGAAATTATTGTTGATGCATTCCCAGAAGAATTAGTGGGATAATAATACGTCAGTCGTCTAGTTGTCCCATCCATGGCCGCAACTTCTTCGCTCCAGCCATTTGTTCCGTTTGAAGAAGGATTGTTTTGCACACTAGAAAGCCGAGGATCTCCCAACTGATTGCCATCCGAGAGAATTGTCGAAGTGATAATGAACATGTTCGGGTTTTGATTTTCTCCCGTCAAGCCATGAACGCCACCATAAGAATTTCTGCTGTTATTGACCCATACATACCCATAAGGTGAGCCTGTAGTGGGATAGGTTGAATTCGTTTCCGCTTCGATATACATCGCAGGATACTGCGTAATGGTAATCGTACGGTCGAAGGAGTCGTCATCGGCTTCTTCCAGATGGAGGGTCACCACATAAACGTAGGGAGCAGCATCGAATTTCGTGACGGGACTCACATTGATGTCGTTGCACAGTTCGTGGTCTAATATCAGAGTGGATGTCTCGTTCGGGATCGTCACCCAAGCTTTTACTTGGGCCTCTGTAACGCCCTTGCCGTGAGCGCCTTGGAACACATCATTCAGGATGAATAAATCCTTGGTAGGATTCGTGCTGCTGTAATTCCATTGATAAATGGAATCAATATGAGCGATAACCGTACCAGAAGAAACAAAAGCGATACCTATCGAATCCACGTAGACGTCATACTCATCTTTCGGAATCTCCAGGGAGATGTATCGGCCGGTTGCAACGTTGGAGGAAACCGGATCCTTCGAAGACCAGTCTTTCACCATGTACTCCTCACCGATCAGCTTCACTTCCTTGTCGGAGCCGATGATGTTCACATCCACTTCAAATTCGTAAATCATATTGGGCTCAGTGATGGTCTCACGCGGAAGGACAATCTTGTAGTACACTTCCTTCTGCTTGTACTGAATCCAGTTAGGATCACCGGCGGTATAAGTCACGGATTCCGGTGAACTCATATCACCAACATACTTGAACCCGTACCAGGGCAACACGAGCTTCAGATAAGGCTGGTTGTCATCGCCTTCCTGCAGGAATTCGAAAGGATAGGTGTAGTAGTAAGGCACCTCACCTTCTTCCATGTCACTCACAAAATCATAAGCATACTCAAAAATGTCACGGTCAGACCAAGGCGCCGTCTCGGTGCCACCATCCGGGTTCAGTTCCCGGGTAAGCGGGCCTCCCAACGTGGACGTGCAAATGGCATTCGACAGGTATACTCGAGTCTGAAGCTTCGGAAGGGCTGCCTTTTGTTCCTCGGTAAGAAGTGTTTCCGGAACCCAGTTAATGATTTCGTAAACTTCATTCGTCGTCTTCTTCCGCTTAACCTCAAGCGTGTCAGTATAATTAAACGTTGCAGTAACCTTGGAGGCCAGACGCTTGAGGGGAACATCCGCCTGCACAGCATATTCGCCGGAGGTTTTCAGCTCAATCGCCGTATCACTGCTCATCACGAAGAAGAGATTGGGATCCGTGGTCTTCATCGCACGCGGCCAACGGAGACCAAAGCCCGCGCCACCATCCTTGGTGAACGTCTGACCGACTTCCAAGCCATGGAGATATCCCCAAGTCAATTCGGATTCCGCAAAATCCGTAACCGGATGCGTTCCGCTAATCAGTGGCTCCTCGCCATTGTAATTCGCCACAGCGAACACCATGGCACTATCTGCGCCGTTCGGGAAAATCTTGGCCAAGACGCCGGGTTCAATGGTAACAGTGTAAGTACCAGCTGTAACAGAAAGCCCTTCAGCAGCCGGTTCAAAATAGTCCGCATAGACAGGTTTCGTGTCCGCGGCGACGGAATCGGAACTCTCGACCGTCGGGAAAAAGAAGTAGTCAATCCTGTCGACACGGTTTTCATTATCCACACCGTCGATAGTATTGGCACGGGTAAGCATGTCACCGCAAGAGAATGTCAAGGTAAGTCCCGGCTCAAGTTGAGTGGGAGTTACGTCAAGTTCAGCATTCTTCGCGCAGGACACCGCGGCGAGCGCAGCCGCCGCAAAAGCAATATAGAATATCTTTTTCATACTTCTTGTCAGCGGTTAGTTGGTTTCTGCTTCAATGACGCAGGCGTAGTTCGCCCGCACTTCGGAGTAAGCGCTGATCCATTCGTCACTGCCGGTTGGTTTGAACAAAACGTCGACCTGGCAGCGGTATTCATCATGAGGAACAGTTATATTATCAGCATTCGCTCTAATCTGGAAATAGACTGTGTCGTTGGTGATTGTCTCACCGGCATCCTTCATCTTCCGGAAAGCGCCATTTTCATAAATCCAAACCTCATAGACTCCTTCAGGAACCGGGTCATCCCAGTACGCTGCCTGAATCAGGGTAATCTTGAACAATCCACTCTTCGGGTAATTCACCGTGAAGAATCCTTGAGCAGGGTAATACGTATAAGGGGAAGCACCACCTTTTTGATAGACTTGCTGTCCGTCTTCGTCCAAAATGTAATCACCTGCCTTATGAAGGATTACATCGTAGTTAGGATCTCCCGCGTGATGGATCACTTCACCTGAATCTTCATCCACAACATCTTCTGCATACACATCGTATACATCCGTGGTATACTTCTGAGCAACAGCGAGATAGGCGTTTTTGTACATTACCACCTTATACTGTTTGTTGAAAAGCGTGTTCACCAACTCGTCACCCACATAGACCTTGGAATTCATCCAAGTCACGTTGGACATGTTGATGGAACCGGTGGAGGTGTCAATCGAACCCACTTCAGCAACATCCCAAGGCATGACTACGAAGGTCAGCTCAACTTTGGTCGGATAGATGTTGAGGACGTAGCTGTACTTCTTCCCTGCTTCCCAGGTGATGGCGGGGATCTTCACAGCGGCAGTCTTCTGCGAACCATTCATCGTATAGACAACGTTCACAACCTGCGCACCCTCGGCAATGGTCTGA
>JAEEGL014688877.1_pt1 | contig 47215 bp, 32 predicted proteins | sample 9134231 | NCBI WGS metagenome assembly JAEEGL01 (sample SAMN16246548, study PRJNA631951) | gut metagenome | biome: gut microbiome; feature: rumen; material: fiber-attached | host: Bos | place: Iran: Karaj | collected 2018-10
AACGGTGTACGCACTGCCCGAGTGGCTGGCGGCACACGGCCGCGAGCTGGCGGCGGTGCGCACGGAGCCGGTGAGCGAGAAGGAGCTGGAGCGCATCAGCTGTCTCACCACCCCGCAGGAGGTTCTGGCCGTGGCCAAGCGCCCCGCCGCCTCCGTCGATGACCTCGACTTCGGCCGTACCCTGCTGATGCTGGACGGCATCCGCGACCCCGGCAACCTCGGCACGATGGTGCGCACCGCCGACTGGTTCGGCATCCGGCAGGTGGTCTGCTCGCCCGATTGCGTGGAGCTGACCAACCCGAAGGTGGTGCAGGCCACGATGGGCTCGTTCGCGCGGGTGAAGGTCGTTTACACGGACCTGCCGGCGCTGCTGTCGTCGGGGAAGGTGAGGGGAGAGGTGTGCGGCGCTTTCATGGACGGGGTGCCGTTGAAGGAGGTCGCCTTCAGCGCCGGCGACGTGCTGGTCATCGGGAGTGAGGGGAGCGGTATCTCGCCGGAGGTGTCGGCGCGGGTGACGCGGCGGGTTTCCATCCCGGCGGGCGTGCACAGCGGCGAGCGGGCAGAGTCGCTCAACGCCTCCATCGCCGCCGCCATCGTGCTGTACGAGGCGTGCCGATGATAGCGTGCAAACTGTCAAAAGGCCGTTACAGACTCCCAAATTTTACGTACTTTTGCCGCTTCATCAAAAGGAAATGTTATGAAGCCATACGAACACACCGTAAAGTACTATGAATGTGACAAAATGGGCATCGTCCACCACTCCAACTATGTCCGTTTTATGGAGGAGGCGCGGGTGGATTGGATGGACCAGCTCGGCTATGGTTTCGACCAGTTGGAGGCCGAGGGCGTCGTTTCGCCCGTCACTGCCATCAGTTGCAACTACAAGAGTCCCAGTACGTTCAAGGATGTGATTTCCATAGAGGTGAAGGTGTCGGAGATGACCGTTTTTAAAATCAGCTTCGCCTACACCATGAAAGTGAACGGAAAAACGGTGTGTATTGCCTCCAGTACCCACTGCTTTCTGGAGAACGGCCGTCCCGTGGTGATGGAACAGCGTTTTCCGGAATTGTACAAGAAAATCAAGGCGTTATAATTTCCCGTCATGAGCTCCCATACTGAAACCATCTGTTCTGTTTCCACGGCTCCCGGCACAGGAGCCATCGCGGTGCTTCGTGTGTCAGGCCTGCAGGCGTTCGCTATTGTGGAACAATTGTTTAGGAAAAGAACCGTGTTCATGGACACCCCCTCGCACGTTGCCAAGCTCGGTGAGGTCTTTGACGGTGAATCGCTCATCGACCAGGTGGTGTTTGTGAAATTCGCCGCCCCGCACTCTTACGACGGCGAGGATATGGTGGAACTGTCGTGCCACGGTTCCCGCTTCATCCAGCAGAAGATTTTGGAGCTGTTGCTGCAACGCGGCTGCCGCATGGCTGAGCCCGGTGAATTCACCCTGCGGGCTTTTCTCAACGGGAAGATGGACCTGCCGCAGGCCGAAGCCGTCGGCGACCTCATCGATTCGCAGTCCGAAAGCGCCCACCGGCTGGCCGTCAACCAGCTGAAAGGCGGCTTCTCCCGCAAGATTGCCGACCTCCGCGACCGCTTCATCCAGCTGGCCGCCTTGCTTGAACTGGAACTGGACTTCAGCGAGGAGGAGGTGGAATTCGCCGACCGGAAACAGTTTCTGGATCTGCTTGCGGAACTCCGCGCCGAAACGGATACGCTGGTCCGCTCCTTTCGCACCGGCAACGCCCTGAAAAACGGCGTGCCCGTGGCCATTGTGGGAAAACCCAACGTCGGGAAATCGACCCTGCTGAACGCCCTGCTCAACGACGACCGCGCCATCGTGTCGGACATTCCCGGCACCACCCGCGACACCGTCGAGGACACGCTCACTCTCGGCGGCACCCTCTTCCGCTTCATCGATACCGCCGGCATCCGCCACTCCGACGACACCATCGAAAATTCCGGCATCCAGCGCAGCTACCGGGCAATGGAGAACGCCGACATCATCCTTTATATGGCCGATGCCGCCACCGACACACTCGACAGCCTTTCGGAAGAATTACGGGAAATCCGTGACAGAATCAATACTTCCGACAAAAAAATCATACTGATTCTTAATAAGATAGATAAGGCAAGTGTCTCTTCCGTGCCATCTGAAACCTTGTCGTGCGAGGTCGTTGGCATTTCAGCAAAAGAACGGAAGAACCTCGAAGCCGTCACCGAGGCGCTCACGCGGCACGTCGCGGAACACGCCGTGTCGGACGGCACGCTGCTGACCAACGCCCGCCACTATGACCTGATGGTGAAAATCGCCGACGACATCGAGCGCATTGAGGAGGGACTGACCGGAGGGGTGCCGACCGACCTCGTGGCTATCGATGTGCGCAGCGCCCTCGACAAACTGGGGCGGCTTACGGGCACCATCACCGACAACGATGTGCTGAACACCATTTTCGGAAAATTCTGCATCGGCAAGTAAGGTAATATTGCTAAAAATAGTAGGGACGCCATATTATGACGTCCCTACTATTGTCTTTGTCAGTCTCTAATTAGTTATTTTCTTTGCTTGCGCCAATGAAATTACACCAGATTGATGGCGAAGTCGAAGGTGCTGCCGGGCTGGATTTCGCGGACGGGGCAGCCGTGTTTCAGCACAATCATCTCGCGGCGCTTGTTGTAGGGGTTCTTTTCGTACTCGCGCAGGGTGATGCGGTCGTTCTCCACCCAAAGGGCCGTGGCCTCGCGAAGGCCCACCACCGTGATTTCGGGGTTGACGCACAGGAACTCCTCGATGCGGTCTTGGCGCGACTCGCCGGCGTGGGTCAAGGCGTCTTCCACTTCGGTCGGATAGGGGTCGATGTAATGCGGGTTGATCTGGAACGGCACGAAGTCGAAGCAGTTGAAGCTCTCCGGCATGATGATGGGCATGTCGTTGGTGGTGCGCAGGGTCGGGCAGGCCACGTTGCTGCCGGCACTCCAGCCCATGTACGGCGCTCCCTCCAAAACCTTGCGGCGCACCGGCTCGATGAGCTTGTTGCGGTGCAACTCGTAAACAAGGTGGAAGGTGTTGCCGCCGCTCACCATCACGGCGTCGCTCTCGTTCACCAACTTCACGGGGTCGGCAACGGCATGTGTGGAAACGATGTCGGCCTCCAAACCGAAATTCTTGAAGCAACCCTTCACTTTTTCCGTGGCGGCCGTATAGCTCTTTTCAATGGTTTCGCCATTTCGCACCACCGCGTAGGGGATGAAGGCAATCTTCTTTTTGTCGGCCGTGCCTAAAAATTCCTGAATGAGGGGCATGCACCAGCCTAAATACGTTTCTTTGTAATTGGTTGAATTACTGATTAATAAAAGTTTCATAATCTATAATTGTTGATTGATTTTCCAAGTCGCAAAGATAAACATTTTCGGGTTGCACACCACGGGTGGGTAAAAAGGTAGAAAGTAAAATGTAGAAGGTAGAAAGATTATTCTGTTTTTTCGTTCCCGCTCTCTTCGGTGGTTTTCGTTTCTTCCCCTTCGGGCTGCTCGCCGCTGTACTTGAACCGGCGGATTTTCTGCGTGGCGCTCTTCTCGAACGGTTCTTTCATCGCCTCCACCTTGTTGATTTTGGAGTGCTTGCCGACCGTCTTGTTGACAAATTCCATCACCGATTTCTTCAAACTGTCCAGTTTTTCAAAGAACTGGTCCTCAGACTCCTGGTTCCAGTTCAGTGCATTGTCTTGGAACTTGACGAGGGCGACCAGTTCGCCGTTCTTCTCCATCACGAGCGATTCGTCCACGACGGGGATGTTGTTGATGACCATCTCGATTTCTTCGGGGTAGATGTTCTCGCCGGAGGGGCCGAGGATGGTGTTGTTGAGGCGGCCTTTGATGTAGTAGTAGCCGTTTTTGTCCATGGTGGCGATGTCGCCCGTGCGGAACCAGCCGTACTCGTCCAGCACCTTGATGGTGCGCTCGGGATCCTTGTAGTAGCCGAGCATCACGTTATCGCCGCGGCACACGATTTCACCCTCGCCCGTCTCGGGGTTCGGGTTGTCGAGTTTGATTTCCACGTTGTACGATGCCAACCCGATGGAACCCAGCCGTTTGCGTTTGTTCACGATGACGTTGCAGACGAGCGGGGCGGTTTCGGTAAGGCCGTAACCGACGGCGTAGGGGAACTTGCACTTGATGAGGAACTCCTCCACCTTGGTGTCGAGTTTGGAGCCGCCGACGCCGAAGAACCGCAGTTTGCCGCCGAACTTCTTGACGAGCTGCCGCCCGATGAACCAGTAGAGCAGCCTCGGCATGTGTTCGTCCATCCACCGTAGCAGACGGCTTTTTTGGATGGTGGGCACCACACTCTGGTTGTACACCTTTTCGATGATCAGCGGCACGGAGAGCATGATGGTGGGTTTCACTTTCTGCATCGCGGGGACGAGAATGGATGGGGTAGGGGGCTTCGGGAGATAGTAGCAGCACGCGCCCACGTACATCGAATAGAGACTTGACACACTCATCTCGTAGGCGTGCGCCATCGGGAGGATGGACAGGAAGCGGTCTTTCTTGTTGCAGGGCTGCGCCTTGAACGAGGCCACGAGGTTGTGGCAGATATTGCGGTGACTGAGCATCACGCCTTTGGCCTTGCCAGTCGTTCCAGAGGTGTAGATGATGGTGGCAAGATCCTCAGGCTGAGGGTCTTTTACGAAACCGTTGCACTGGAAGTCCTCCTTGCGGCACTTGATGAAATCGAGGGTTTCGATATCGACTACGAGGGTGAGGCGGTCGAGGCTCTCCTTTGACAGCTTGTACAGCAGCCGCTGGGAGATGAAGAGCACCTTGCTTTCGGAGTGCGAGAGGATGTTGTTCACCTCGTTCTCGGAGCTGTCGGGCAGGATGGGGACGGCCACGCGGCCGAAGGCGGTGGCGGAGAAAAACGCCAGCGTCCAGTTGGGCATGTTCTGCGACAGGATCGCCACCTTGTCGCCGGCGCTGATGCCGAAACGCCACAGCCGGGTTGACAGCATGTTGCACCGCTCACGAAAAGTGGCGTAGGTATATTTCTGCCCGCCGTCCACGAATTGTGACATCGTGCGGTCGCTGTATTTGGAGGTGGTGTATTCGAAAACTTTACTGAGGGTGGTGCAAAAGGTTTCGCGGAATTTGTTGCGAGTCTTATATGGATTCTTAATCTTTTGTGCCATAATGATTTAATGGGTGATGTAATTTTCCTTGTGCCGTCCTTGGAGCCCGAGGGTTTCGTAATGCTCCTGGATGCGGCGGAGGTCGGCGGCGGCGTCATCGGTGAGGGGCCACTCCTGTCCGACGGTAATCTCCTTGCGCCCCCAGTCGTAGTAGCCGACATAGACGCGGGCGCCGGTTTCGCGGGCGATGAGGTGGAAGCCGGTCTTCCATTTCTTCACCGGTTTGCGGGTGCCTTCCGGCGCGATGGCGAGGTGGAAGACCTCCGCCTCGTTGAAGGCGGCGATGATGCTTTTGACGGAGGCGGCAGCGTTGCGGCGATCGACCGGAACGGCGCCGAAGAAGCGGAGAATCGGCCCCAACGGCCAGAAAAACAGCTCCTTCTTCACCATGATGTGCGCCACTCTTCCGAACTGTGCATAGAAAAGGTAGCAGATGGGGAAGTCCATGAACGAGGTGTGCGGCACGCCGAGCACGATGGCCTTGTCGCCCTCCATCGGCCCGCCCACGCTGGTCCAGCCCAGCTTTTTGAGCAGAAATCCGCAGAATTTCGCCCATCTTTTGCCAACTGTAGTTTTTATTTTTGTCATTATATTATTATCAATCAGTATGTTGAATAAAAATTGCCCCTTTTTGAAAGGAGGGGCAAAAGTACAATTTTCTTGAAAATTTGTTGGGTCTGAGGAACGATATGTGTACTGAGCGTAGGATTTAATTCCATTCCTCCGGATTCACCTCGTCGATCTCTTCCCGCAGGTTGTCGATGATGAACTGCTGGCGCTCCTTGTTGTTGCCGCCCATGTAGTAGTCCAACAGCTTGTTGATGTTGGTGTTGGGCTCGAGGACGACCGGCTCCAGCCGCATCGTCTTGCCGATGAAGTTGACGAACTCCTTCGGGGAGATTTCACCCAGACCTTTGAATCGGGTGATTTCCGGCTTCGCGCCGACCTGCTTGATGGCGTCCTGCTTCTCCTGCTCGGAATAGCAGTAGAAGGTCTTGGTTTTGTTGCGGACGCGGAACAGCGGGGTCTGCAGGATATAGACGTGCCCGTTGCGCACCACATCGGGGAAGTAGTTGAGGAAGTAGGTGAGCAGCAGCAGGCGGATGTGCATGCCATCGACATCGGCATCGGTGGCAATGACGATGTTGTTGTAACGGAGCCCTTCCAGCCCGTCCTCCAGATTGAGGGCGGCGTTCAGAAGGCAAAGTTCCTCGTTTTTATAAACCTCCGCGCTTTTCATGACGTTGAGGGTCTTGCCGCGCATGCTGAAAACGGCCTGTGTCTGGCTGTCGCGCGACTGCGTGATGGAGCCGGAGGCGGACAAACCCTCGGTGATAAAGATGGTGGAGTTGAGTCCCTTGTCGTTGCGGTCGGTGTTGTAATGGTACTTGCAGTCGCGTAACTTGCTGTTGTTCAGACTGACTTTCTTCTGGATTTCCTTATTCCCCTTCTTGATGTTGGCGATAGCCTTGCGCTCAGCCTCCGATTCGAGGATTTTCTTTTTGATGATTTCACCCACATCGGTGTGCATGTGGAGGTAGTTGTCGAGCAGGCGGCCCACCACGTCGTTAACGTAGTTGCGGATGGTCTGGCCGTCGGGCTGCATCATGGTGGAGCCGAGGCGGATTTTGGTCTGCGACTCGAACACCGGCTCCTGCACCTTGATGGAGATGGCCGCGGCGACGGCGTTGCGGATGTCGGCGGGGTCGAACTCCTTGCCAAAGTAGGTGCGGAAGGTCTTGACCAGCGCCTCGCGGAAGGCGTTCTGGTGCGTGCCGCCCTGCGTGGTGTTCTGGCTGTTGACGAACGAGTAGTACTCCTCGCCGTAGTGGCGGGTGGTATGGGTGAGCACGAACTCGAACTTTTCGTCCTGGAGGTGGATCGGCTCGTAAAGCATCTCCTCTTGGTTCACGTTGTTGCAGAGGAGGTCGTACAAACCGTTCTTGGAAAAGAATTTCTGTCCGTTGAAGTTGATGGACAGGCCTTTGTTGAGGTAGGCGTAGTTCCACAACATCTTGACGATGTACTGCGACACCCACCTGTAGTTGACGAAGATGCTGTCGTCGATGGTGAAGGAGGTGAAGGTGCCGGAACGCTGGTCGGAAAGTTCGATGGGGGATTCGCTGACCAGCTTGCCGCAGGAGAATTCAGCGGCTTTCGTCTGCCCGTCGCGGAAGCTCTGCACCTTGAAGTGGGTGGAGAGGGCGTTCACCGCCTTGACACCCACGCCGTTCTGGCCGATGGAGTTGGTGAAAGCCTCGCTGTTGAACTTGCCGCCGGTATTGATTTTGGAAACGCAGTCCACCATCTTGTTGAGCGGGATGCCGCGGCCGTAGTCGCGCACGCTCACCACGTTGTCCTTGATGGTCACGTCGATGCTTTTGCCGTGGCCCTGCATGAACTCGTCGATGGAGTTGTCGATCACCTCTTTCAGAAGGACATAGATGCCATCGTCGTGGGAGCTGCCGTCGCCCAGTTTACCGATGTACATGCCGGGGCGCAAGCGGATATGCTCGTACCACTCTAACGTGATAATGTTGGAGTCGTTGTAGTTGTCACTCATTGGGTTAGGTTAATGGTTTTGCGGCTGCAAAGGTACAAAAAATAAATGAAAATTCGGTTAAGGGAAAAATAGTTGTAGAGACGCAAAATTTTGCGTCTCTACGATTTTCAGGAATGGTTTTTTACGTTCGATTTGTAGAGACGTTTCATGAAACGTCTCTACGGATGGTGGCATAAATATTATTTGTGCGTATTCCGCAACACGCCCCCTCTAGCACACAATATTCACGATTTTCTTCGGCACGATGATCACCTTCTTGGGTGTCTTGCCGTCGAGGTATTTCTGCACGTCGGGATCGGCGAGGAGCACTGCCTCGATCTCCTTCGGCTGCATGTCGGCAGGGAAGACACGCTGGAGGCGCACCTTGCCGTTGAAGGAAACGGGGTAGTTGGCGCTGCTTTCCACAAGGTAGCTTTCGTCAAACTTCGGGAAGACGGCATCCACCACGCTGCCGGTGTTGCCCAGCAGGTGCCAGAGCTCTTCCGTCACGTGCGGCGCGTAGGCCGACAGCAACACGGCCAGCGGCTCCACGATCTTGCGCTTGTGGCACTTGAGGTCAGTGAGCTCGTTCACCGCAATCATAAACGCGCTGACGGCCGTGTTGAACGAGAACCGTTCGTTGTCCTCTTCCACCTTCTTGATGGCCTTGTGCAGGGCCTTGTACTCGTCGCGGGTCGGCTCGTCGTCGGTGACGCAGAACTCGTTGGCGCTATCGTGGAACAGTTTCCAGAACTTCTTCATGAAGCGGAAGACACCCTCGATGCCGTTGGTGTCCCACGGTTTCGACAGCTCAATGGGACCGAGGAACATCTCGTACAGACGGAGCGTGTCGGCACCGTACTTCTCCACGAGGTCGTCGGGGTTCTGCACGTTGTATTTCGACTTCGACATCTTCTCGATTTCCCAACCGCAGACGTACTTGCCGTCTTCCAGCACGAACTCCGCATCGGCGTACTCGGGCCGCCACGCCTTGAAAGCGTCGATGTCCAGCACGTCGTTGTGCACGATGTTGACATCCACACGGATGGGCGTGACTTCGTAACCTTTTCTCAGATTGAGCGATACGAACTTGTTGGTGCCGTTGATGCGATAGACGAAGTTGGTGCGTCCCTGGATCATCCCCTGGTTGATGAGTTTCTTGTAGGGTTCCTCCTTGCAGACGATGCCGAGGTCATACAGGAATTTGTTCCAGAAACGGGAGTAGATGAGGTGGCCGGTGGCATGTTCGGAGCCGCCGACGTAAAGGTCCACATCCTGCCAGTATTCGTTTTTCTCCTTGGAAAGGAATTCGTTGTCGTTGTGCGGGTCCATGTAGCGGAGGTAGTAGCCGCTGGAGCCGGCGAAACCGGGCATGGTGCTGTATTCCATCGGGTAGCCCTGATAGGTCCAGTTGGCGGCGCGGGCCAACGGAGGCTCACCCGTGGCGGTGGGTTTGTACTCGTCGATGTCGGGCAACAGCAGCGGAAGTTCCTCTTCGGGAAGCATGTACGGCACGCCCTCCTTGTAATAGACAGGGAAGGGTTCGCCCCAGTATCTCTGGCGGCTGAAAATGGCATCGCGCAAACGGTAATTCACAGTGCCATAGCCGATTTTCATCTCCTTGACTTTCTCAATGATGCACTTGCCGGCCTCCTTGACCTTCATCCCGTTGATGAAGTCTGAGTTGACGACGATGCCGTCCTTGGTTTCGAAGGCCTCTTTTTCGATGTTGCCGCCGGCGATCACCTCGCGGATGGGGAGGTTGAAGTGCTTGGCGAAGGCGTAGTCGCGGCTGTCGTGCGCGGGCACGGCCATGATGCCGCCAGTGCCGTAGCCGGCCAGTACGTACTCGGCCACCCAGATCGGGATGCGCTCCTTTGTGAACGGATTCACGGCGTAGGCGCCGGTGAACACGCCGCTCACCTTCTTCACGTCGGTCTGGCGCTCAGTTTCGGAGCGGTTGCGCGCCCATGTCACATACTTGTCCACCTCCTCTTTGCGGTCGGGAGTTGTAATCTGTTCAATGAGAGCGTGTTCGGGACACATCACCATAAACGAGACCCCGAAGATGGTGTCGGGGCGGGTGGTGAAGATGTCGAGGGTGTTCTCGTTGTTCTCGATGGGGAAGCGGATGAACGCACCTTCGCTGCGGCCGATCCAGTTGCGCTGGATCTCCTTGATGGAGTCGCTCCATTCGAGAGTTTCCAAACCTTTGAGGAGGCGTTCGGCATAGGCTGAAACGCGCAGAATCCACTGTTTCATCAGTTTGCGCTCCACGGGGAATCCGCCGCGCTCCGACACTCCGTTCACCACTTCGTCGTTGGCGAGCACGGTGCCGAGGCCCGGACACCAGTTCACCCATGTGTCGGCGATGTAGGCGAGGCGGTAGTTGAGGAGTGTCTCCTGCTGTTCCTTCTCGCTCATCGCGTTCCACTCGGCGGCGGTGAATTCCAGCGGTTTTGTTTCGGCGGCGCGGACTCCGGCCGTGCCGTTGGCGGCAAACTTCGTCACTAACTCGCTGATGGGGCGGGCTTTGTCCAATTCTTGGTCGTAATAATGGTTGAACAGCTGGATGAACACCCACTGGGTCCATTTGTAATATTTTGGATCGGCGGTGCGCACCTCGCGGTCCCAGTCGAAAGAGAAGCCGATCTTGTCGAGCTGCTCGCGGTAGCGGGCGATGTTCTGGCGGGTGGTGAGGGCGGGGTGCTGGCCCGTCTGGATTGCGTACTGCTCGGCGGGAAGGCCGAAAGCGTCGTAGCCCATCGGGTGCAGCACGTTGAACCCTTTCTGCCGTTTGTAGCGGGCGTAGATGTCGGATGCGATGTACCCGAGGGGGTGCCCGACGTGCAGCCCTGCACCCGACGGATAGGGGAACATGTCCAGAACATAAAACTTCGGTTTGCCGGCATCTTCGGTCACGTGGTAGATGTTTTGGTCGCGCCACTCCTTCTGCCAGCGTTTTTCAACTTCTCTAAAATTGTAATCCATAATGATTTACGATAATTCTTATAGGTAAAAAACAAGGTTGCAAAGATACAACATAGTTTGTAAAGTTCATCAAGTTCATCAAGTTCGTCAAGTTTTAAGTTTTTACTTGATAAAGCTGCAACTTGATAAACTTGCAACTTTTTTTGTATTTTTGCGCCCTCATTTCGTCTTCCACTAACTCTGTCGCTATATTGGCTCAACCTGCTTGGATTTAGAGGAAATATGTTGGGCGATAGGTTCTTATAAATTGTACAATCAAAGCGTTAGCTTTATCTTATTCTGTCGAATCTGGAAAATTCAAACAAAAGGAATGCAAGGTAAAGATTGATGCTTACGTGCCAGCGTAAGCTTAATTGAAGTTGCATCCTTGGTTTTCCAGAGCCTGACAGAATGACATCAATTCGGTTTGCGCTTTTTTTGTGCTTAGTGAGGATGAATAAAAGTTATAACTAAAAAACAGACACAAAAAAATAAAAACATGAAACATATATTCCGTTCTTTTTTCTTGTTAATAGTCCTATTCCCAATATTGTCTATTGCCCAAGAAGCACCGCAACATCGTGTGGTTTATCTATGGGACGTGACCTACTCCATGCATGGAGGGTATGTAGCCGGGGCATCTGGGGAAGCAACCGTAACGGTGGCAGGGACATCTATGATGATTAAGCCATACAATAAAAAACGCGATATTTACGACAAAATAATGGAAGCTTTAATCAAAGATATCAAGAATCAAAAGGTTGAATCTGAGATTATTGTTGTCCCATTTAACGACAAGGTTCTTGATGAATTTGTTTGGAGACAAATGGGAACAGCAGATGGAAAGAAAATTCTAGAGAATAACATTCGCAGTTTTTATAATAAAGAACAAACGAAGACCAATTTGTGTGCACCTTTTAACTATTCAAAAAAGTTGTTTCTTCCTAAAGCAAAATATTATAGTGAATTAAAAATTCTTACTGATGGAGAACATAATTTTTCAAAATCAGATGACTTTTACAAACTATTGAATACATGGTGTGATTTCGCAGAGCCCAATAACATAAAAGGTTATTATTTCGTATTAGCCGAAGAAGCCATAAGCGAGAAACTCCGATCCACTTTGCACGACTGCACGTGTATTGAATTGATAGATCACTTCTCCGGTAGTTTTGAGAATCCCAATCCCATGAACCAGTTTGCCATTAAAGGTGACCAACTGGTAAATCTCAAGGATCAATACAATAAACCCATCAGACTAAGCGTGGTGTTAAATGATGTGGAGCGTCCTATTCAAGGAACGGAAAAAGTGCGCATCTATGCTTCCTCTAATCCTTATTTTGAAATTAACGAAACAGTCGTTATTAATGGCAAGGCAACAGTTGAAGTAACTCCCAAGCCCAAAATGTCACTTGTTGAGATGCAAAAAAAGATGCCGGTAGACAAGAATACAGTGGTGACATTGAATTTTGAACAGATAAAAGGGGATGGAAAAGTCAACGAACTGGTAAATAATTTATGTGAATTGCGCTACGTAAATAAACCACAGAAGACCTTAACAATAACCATCAAACAATAAAGTTTTATGAAGAAAATATACAATTTTCTACTTATAATCGTCATATCCTTAGGCTTTGTCTCCTGTGGATCTAACGATGGCCAGGGTTTTTATATCGGCAAATCAAAAGGCTATTCGGATTTCTTATGGAACAAGTATGATTGGAATAAAGTGGTACTTCCGACACAATCGCTCCAATTGGAGGTCGGAGAGCTACAATACACCCAACCCATTAAGTTACAGGTTGTTTATCTTGACGAAAACGGTGATTATCTACCTGTCAATAGTTCGAAGGGTAGATATATCACGGTTTTTCAAAACGGAAAGGAATTAAGAGGCAGTGAGATAGACATTCATCCGACGGATAAGACCATTGACTTGCAGTTCCGTTTCAACAAGAAGGCAACCCCTGGTACCTACCGGTTGTTTTTGAAAATCCTTGATTGTGGAGACCTGGACCAAATCAATGGTGAGGAGGCAAAAAACGGGAATGTCATAAGTACCGGTGTGGAGTGGCAAGTGAAGTATGAATATGGGTTGAATCCGCTCGTGAAAGGCTTGATCTGGATCGGCATCTTTATCGCAGCATTTTTGGTCCTCTGGTTCGCAATGCTGCGTTGGATAATCTTCCCGACGTTCTCTTTTGATAATTTGCAGGTTCTCTATTTTGAAGGGGAGGACCGACAAGGACGTGAAGATTGCAGTCTGCGTGGTGCACGTAAGGTCATTTGTTCCAGTTCTCCAAAGTACCAAAGTGGGTTGAATAAATTTTTCTGCGGACGCATTGAGTACCTTACTAATTCTTTTTGGGAGAACACCGTCGTGATGACTTCTTGCGGTTCAGATGGGATCGCCGTCAATGAGGAAATGAAAGCTGGTGATGCAACAACTTATCGAATGGAGGCAATGATAACGGCACAAAATGGTCCCAAAAGACCATTTATTGTCAAACGGATGAGATCAGAAAAAAAAGCAAATATATCTATTAACTAATATTATATAATACAAACTTAAATAATTATGGCGACAAAACTTAGACGCAGCATTTTTATCGGTTTAGGCGGAACGGGAATGAAAACCATTCTCAAAACAAAATCCGTACTCCTTGACAATTACGGACAAGACGGGGAACTCCCTCCGTTGTTTGCATTCCTGGGAATTGATACGGACAGCAATGAGTACGAACTTCCCACTAAAAGCAAAAAGAATGACGCCCTTACATTAAGTGCACGGGAGCGTTTCAGCATCAGTGTGAACAATCCTAAAGCATATTTTGAGAATAGCAAACGAGAGATGCAGTGGATGCCTCATCAAAATCAGGTATTCATCAACACCTTGAATCGTGGTGCTGGACAGATTCGTTCCAATGGCCGCTTGGCATTTATGTACAATCGTGAGCGTCTGAAGGAACGCCTCCGTAACGCTTTGACCGATGTTCGTTCGTCCGAAAGTTATTCCGAGAAATGGAGGAACTACAAAGCATTGGAAAGTGGAGCTGACGGTAATGCTTGCACCGAGATTCATGTCGTATTCTCATTGAGTGGAGGCACTGGTTGTGGCACATTTCTTGATGTCGCCTATCTGCTGCGCGAAGTGGCACATGAAACGAATTCAGACATTACAATTAATGGATATGGTGTAATGCCCGGTGTCTTTTTATCAGAGATAAAAGATCCCAGTGCAAAAAGCCGTGTTCAACCGAATGCCTATGGTGCATTACGCGACTTGGATTATTTGATGAGCCTTCAAACGGATGAAAGATTTGTTAAGGTGTCATGGCAGACGCAAGAGACAGGTGAATTGCCTTTTGATAGTTTTGTCCTTATTGATAACAAGAATACCGAAGGCATCTGCTACAAAAAAATGTCTGATTTAACGGAGATGTTGTCATTAGCTCTTTTGGCGACGACAGGCCAGATTGGCAGTAACGTCAAGAGTGTCGGTGACAATGTAAAGAACGATATTGTCAATAAAGCATTTGATGTAAAAAACAAAGTCGCATGGGTTTCTGCAATCGGCACAGCTTCTGTTGTTTACAATAGCGAACATGTCGCCAAAGTATATGAACTCAAGGCACAAAACAAACTTATCAGTGAACTTCTGACACATGTTGAGGACAAGAATGTGATTGCCAACAACTGGATTGACAATGTGCGTATTCGTGAGAATGAAGGAAAGGACCAGGTAATTGATCGTTTGTTTGATATTGCCCAAATCACTGCTCCTTCACTTACGGAAAAAGACTTTGACAAGAGAACCGTTGAAGCCAAGATTACCAATAAAATGGATTTGTACAATCAAGGCTTCCAACCGACTCCTGAGGAATGGAATAAAAAAGTGGATGATTTTTATGCAGAAGCAGCTGCAAAACTTGTCGAAAAAGAAAAAGAGTTATGCAAGAAATCTCTTGGTTTGGCAAATGATTTCCTTAATGAAGTCAAGAGACAAATCAATGACATCTTCATTGGCATGATGAGGTCCGAACTTGCCGAACAGGAAGATGATCGTAAAAATGCCGAGGCGGATTTCAAATCGCAAATAGAGCAGTTAAAGAGTTATCTAAACCATGGTTTGTTCCATGGAAAAACCGAAAACTATTTGTCTCTGATTAAATCGTATGCGCAAAATTATTTGACAGCAGATATTGAAGCTAAACGTCGTTCCTATGCCATCCAATTCTATGCTAAACTTGTTGAACTGATAGATAAGGAAAGCAGCAACTTCCAAGAAACCATAAAGAAGTTGAACTCAATTATTGAGGATAATGATGTGATGATCAGAGAGCTTCAAAACCATTATGGGAACAGTCAGAATGTCATCATTGATCTGGCAGAGGATATCATCAAGAATGTCGAAGTCGCAAAAGACGATAATATTCTTGTCAGCAGCTTTGTGGACAGAATGCCGGGCAAAACGTTATATGCGCCCGCTACAAAGGAAACATATAAGGCTATTTTAGATGACTATACAGTCAATTTGAAAGAATGTGAAGTCCTCCGCTCACAAACCATTGATGATATTCTTAACGATATGAGCAAAGATAAATTTGAGGAAGTAATGCGTCGCGCTGCAAATCACTCATTACCTTTCCTAAACATTGACAACCATGGTCTCTTCACCAATAGCACCCCCCCGCATCCCGTAGGTGAAGTGGAAACTTTTTACATTTGTGTGCCCGATGTGAACACAAACCGCTTGACTCAAAGTGAATATTTTCGTACTATTTTCAAATCGGAAACGGCAGAAGCAATCGGAACAGGACTCAATGACCGCATCATCATCTATAGGCAGAAGAGACCGATTCCTGCACTTGCAATCGGCGGTTTGGATACATTAAAGATACCCTATCAAAATGAACAAGAGCGTGTGTCGTTCCACATTGACGAGCAGTTGCAAAAGCGCATGGACGAAGAGGAATATTCCTTCCAGCCAAAGAGCCAAAACCAAGATGAAGCTATTGATGCATGGGTGATGGGATGCATACTCGGATTTGTCAAGTTTGACAAAGGCAATTACTGGTACCAAGATTTTACGGCCGAATCGCTTGGCAACGAAAAAGAGAACTGGAAGAATACGGGATCGGCTTACCGCGAAACCGCTTTTGAACAATTCAGTTCAAACGAGCAACTCATCAAGTTGTATATGGACAAGTTCCATACACATATTGACGATATCGGCAATTTGCAAGCTGGTGAGCTGGAGAAGGATGTGAAGGACAATTACTTCCGTAAGTATTCGCGTTGCCAAGTCACTCTGAAAAGACTTGAGTCTAGTAAAGAATATATTGATACTCTGAAACTTATCAAGAAGGAAAACGAACACAGAACCTCTATTTTTAAAAACTAATATAATATGCGCCACTCCATACACATCATGTTCGGCAAGGCTTCCTCGGAGGCCTTGCTTGAACTTCGTCGTTATATTGCATTATATGCAGATGACATTGTAAGCCAGTACTTTACGGCCTTACATTATGAAGAAGATGATAATGGACACGTTTTCATCAGCAGGGCAGTAAAAAAAGAGGAGGAGAAACTTACATTCACTTCACATTTGAATGACCAGTGGATCCCGGAGTATAGTACTGAGTTTGATGCCGAGAAGAATTCGTTTAAAGAGCCGCTTAAGGGATTTATCCGTAAACTGTGGCAACAACGCATCAACACGAATTATACAGGCAACGACAATTTACACATCTGCATCTATGTTCAGCTCTATGAGCCGACCATTTGGCAACAAGTTGAAACTTTTATCTGTTACGCCAAAGAGCAATTAGGTGACAAGGTGGATTTTGATATCGTGGGCTTGTGTGGGGATTTGGCGGAAGTTTTCAATCCCGACAGGACAGAGGATTTGGCAAAAAAAGAGGAAGAACTACGTCAAACAACCAAGGAAACCATCAGCAAAATAGTGGCAATGCGCCGTAATACAGAAACGGTGAACTATATTGCTCATTTCTCCATCCTACAAAACCAGACCAATTCCCGTGCACTTGAGCTGACACAAGAGTCATTGGTTAGTATTGCTGGTGAATTCGCACTTATCTGTATAGAGAATTATGACGAAGCTTTCGGCGGATACAACGTCGATCGAAAAGATGTCCAAGGAATCGGTATCTCAATGCTGAGTTTTGACCAGTACTATTTTCAAGAATACATTTTGCAAGATTCGTTCATCAAGATTCTTGAAAATGAACGCATTCATGAAAGCGAAGTGGACATCACGTGGGCTGCAAGAGAAATTGATATGCTGCTTCAGCCATATTTGAAACTGATGACTGAATTTTACCAGCAGGAGATTGCCACGCGACGTGAACGCGGGGATGCAATAACAGACATTATGCCTGCCATACATCCCAAGTTGAAAGAACGTTTTGAAGAGTTGAATAAGTTACTGACAGAAAAAATCCTTCAAAACCAAACGCTTTCATTACCGCAGAAGAAGGGCCTTCTCTCCATCCTGCTTGGCCAAGACGACGAATTATTCGCTCATGGCACACTCATTAATTCCGAACAGGCTATATTGATAGATCTTGAGCGCGAATGTGTCGGTTTCTTCGTAAAAGAGAACAATGAGCTTCTTGACAAGGATGAGACCAAGGATGAAATCATACTGCCGCCCTATAGCAGGCTCGTCGGCGAAGATGCTGTCAAGGACGAAGATGGCAATCCGAGCAAACATGCGAAATTGATTGTGGATGAACTAAAAGAAATACGTTTCCGCCAACGCAATTACATCTCTAATATCCGTGAAACGCAAGACGAACTTGATGAGTTGAAGAAAAACATTTCTCAACTTGATGAGTCCAAAAAGTGCCTCATTGAGGGGGGGAAGATTATTTTTGAGAAAGATGAGTTCCAACTTTTGCATCATGATGATGACATTGTACCGCTGGAAGACAAGTATGAACCACATACCGTAACGACAAAGAACCTTGACATCTCCAATAAGTTCACAGAAATAAAGAATCAGGGGCAACAAGGTGCATGTATGTCTTTTTCCTTGGTCAGTGTCTTCGAGTATTTCTTAAAAAAGAACAATGTCCAGTTCCCTGACCTTAGTGAGCAATTCCTATATTACAATGCGCGCAAACGCAAGGGAAGAGAGCAATTCGACGAGGGTTCCAGTTCGGTTGCATCCATTCAAACATTGTCAGATGAAGGAATTTGTTCAGAAGAAGCATGGCCGTATAAAGTAGGCGGTTTCGCAGAACAGCCCTCACCTCAAGCATACAAAGAGGCACAACATCGTCGCGTAAAACGGGCCGTGATGGTTGAGAAAAAAATAGACATTCTCAAATCCGCTCTTGACGATGGGCTTCCAGTCGTATTTGCCGTTGACCTTTTCCCTTCATTCGGCAAAGGTGTCAATGGTTTTATAGCCATGCCATCGGAAGAAGAAGTTCAGCACTTGAAAGAGTCTGGCGAAAAACATGCACACGCCATGGTCTTGTGTGGCTTTAATGAGGAGCAGAAAATCTTCAAAGTTCGCAATTCATGGGGAACAGACTTCGGAGATAACGGATACTGCTATCTGCCTTATGATTACATCATGGAATATGGCTACTGGGATTGTGTAGCCATTCAGGAGATTGAAATTGAGCAAGAGACAGAGGAAGATGGAGAAGAAGGGAAAGTCGTACAGAAGATTGAAGATACTGTCTATACAATCAAACAAACCGACAGACCACAACTCAATTTCTCGGAAACGGATCTTGTCGTTCGCTATGCACTGCGTAAAAACTTCTTGGACAGGCTTGTCTCCGAACTAAGGGCACTGCAGAAATTTGACACAAAACTCCAAGAGTATTATGAGGCTGTCAAATTACAGCTCCGTGACCGCAACAAACGGGATAAGTTCTATCGTGCTGCCAAACACCATAAAGAACTCCAAGTAGAGGATCTCGAAACTGCGAAAGTAGAGAACGAAAAGGAAAAAGTTGAAACAATCAAAGCCCACAAGAAAGCAACAATAAAAACTTCACGTCGCTACCTCGGTACAATTGGCACGTTGTCTGCTTTCTGTGGCACATGTGATGCGTTAATCCGTACAGGTAAACTAGTATCAAGTTCCCCTCTCTTTAAATACATAGGAGATAACGGCCGATTGGTAAAAATGTTTATTGGCAGCGACAATCAAACAACCATTTTGGGGAAAATTTTGGGATGGTTCCTTGGCGGAAAAGGAAGTTTGACGAGCAAACTGGACGTCATCCAAGGCTTGCTGCGTTTTACCTGGATAATCGGTATCATTGCTATCATTGCCTTTGTCGTCTTTTACATTTGGCACCGTATCGAGAAACGCAAGGATTTGGAGAAGCATTTCAACGATATCAATCGTAACCTTAATGCGGAAATCACGGATTTAGAATGGAACATAGAACTGTTGGAGTCGCGCTTTCACCTTGCCGGCGAGATGTTGGTAAATCTTTTTGCACTATCGTCCAAAATGCAGCAACGACACTCTGCTATCTCGCATTTTGTGTTAAATCTCCGAGAATGGTATAGCAATACGGTTGAAAGCCACGAGAAAATGCGTGCAGAAGCTCGGGCTCCGTTCGTTTCCCTCATACGAAACGACATTCTTGATGCCTATTTCAAGACAAAAGAGGAATCCATCATTGAAGAAAATAATGTCTGTCGTTTCATTGAGACGTATGAACCGAGCGAAGAGGGCATTATCCATGTACAGCAGGAAATAAAACAGGATTTGCTTCAGAAAATCAAAGAACATTTCGCAAAGTTCAGCATTGCTGATTATCTGATCAATCTTAAAGACAAACAATTATATCAATATCTTATTCATGATTTTGATGATATCTGTGCTTTGTTCAATAACCTGAGCCGCAAATCGGATATTTTCCTGCAATACAACATTGAAGATGAGGGCCGTGATGCCCATCAGGTGATGTTTGTGCATACAATGGACGAGCCACAACGCAACCGTCTTGAACGGGAATTGCATAATGCAGTGAATGACATGTCTTTTGCATCCATATCGTCTCCCTACAAAATCATTTTCTTCCGGAAATTAGAATTGAATGAGAACCAAATTGAATTATAAATAAAAAAAACAATCTATTACCAAAATGAAAAAAATACTTTATTACCTTTGCTTTGCAGTCATCTTGAGTTGCATAGCCACCATAACAGCTTCGTGTTCTGAAAAATCAAGAGCAATTAACGACCTGGAGGAACTTGCGGATGACGTTCAACAGAATGGGAATTCGTATGGTATCTCCGAATGGCAGGATGTATTCCGCCAGTATCAGTCCATCAATGAAGTCATTGACAAGCATAATGGGGACTACTCCCAGAAACAACGCAGCCGAATCAATCACGCAAGAGCAACCATCAAACAGGCTGCATGGGATGCGTTGTCCAATACGCTTGATCTTTTCCCTGGTGTAAAGGAAAAACTATTGGATTGGTATAACTCTCTATTTGACAACTTCAAAAAGGAGACAGGTGAATTTGAGTCTGTGGATACGACAGAGCCGACAGAAAATTAAGTATATAAATTGCTATGGAAGAAGAAACTCGTAAAAACAATTTCAAAGAAAAGAAATTTGTCCGCATTTTAAAAATCATCACCGAATCGGCTCCTTTTGCATTGCTGTTGTCTATCATCCTTTTTGGCGCTGAAGAACTCATCAGTATGAAAGAGTCAAAGGATTTGACAAAAAATCTGATGACCATTCAGTCTTCATTATCGACAAGATATTTGGGAGAATTCCCGAATTTCCTTCGGGCAATAACCGACCTGTACTCGGAAGTGGAGCAAGGCGATTCCATCGTAGTAATGGAAGATGTCTTGTACTACGGAATCCATAGTGACCCGGAACAATTCTACGAGTCAAGCAAAAAACTGCTTGACCTCGCAGCCGACGGAACTCCCGTCATGATTGCGTACTATGCCCCCAACAGTTTGGCATTTAATATGATGGTAAATGAATGGCTGTTATCTCCTGAATACTATAAACAATATAGGGATACCTTGGAGTTGTTCCATAAAAGGAGTATGTTGTTTAAAACGAAAAAAAAGGCTTTGATTGACAGTTGTTTTGCAATAAACAAGACCAAAGAGGAGACCGACGAGTTGATTGGTCTTCTAATGGAAGATTGTTTTGGTGACATTTTCGAGCCTCAAGATATGGCAAAGCAAAAAGAGCGAAGTAGTAAGATGCAGCAAGAAGAGGGAACGGCACGCGATGACAATGAAATGGCTAGAAATATCCTGCAAGAACGGTATTTTATCAAAACACGTGATGCCGACAGGGCGGCTTTTGAACGTAAAATCGAGAATTTCCGCCAGTCTGTAGCAGTATTCATTAAATCTTCAGGCACAGCAGCACGTACGCAAGTAGAAGTACAACAGATGTGTAGCAAATTGGATGAGGTGAGAGTAAAATATCTCGGCAAAGACACCCCGCTTGATTCCATTTCCTATGCTGACATAAAAAATATGTACATAGATATGTCATTGGTGATGGAAGAAACATACCAACGATATCCAAGCATTACCTTGATACCTGTTCGGGAGTTTTTGTCTGTCAGAAGTTGGCTTGTTTGTAGCGACAAGAACGGGAGCAAAGCAATTATGGCATTTCCGAGCCGATATGACTCCAGCGAAATCGGATTTTACTCTACTGATGAAACCACAAAGGAATACGTGTTGACCATGAGGCAAGGAATCTTGACAAACTACGGACAGTAATTATATTCCCATTGCCTTATAATATACGAGGGGTTTATGCCAAGATCCGAAAAAAAAGCAGTATTTCAAGATGGTATAATTCTATGGTTAGCATATCATTTTTTTGATCTGTTAAGACAAATTTCCCTGTTCCAGCAGATACGGAATATCTCTAACTGGAAATGGAATCACGACTTCAAGAGAAAACATCCCAATGCCACAAAAGAAGAACACGACAAGGAATGGAATGAACACCGTCCCTTTACATCTGGTTTTCTATTTCCTGAATTGTGGGTAATATTTAATATACTTTTGGCTATTGCAGGTTGTGTCCTTGTGTCCCATACATCTTGCAAGGCTCTCTCTGTTTGCTTCATTATTTATGCGTTTTTGAGAACTTTTGAACTATTTGTATATCAAATAAACGTACTGCTATTTGACCCAATCAAGTCTGGATTCTCAAAATATCGCATTAAATCAGCAACACGAACAGTCCTGCTGCTGATATGCAATATGTTTGAGTACGTTTTATGGTTTGCAATTGTTTACATATATATGTATAAAATCCATTCTCAAAATACCAATAGTCTTGAGATTTTACTTGAAAGCAGTTCCACATTAACCAACATTGCCTCCCCGAATGACTTTGCGGACTTTCAAAATAACTTTTCAATCACCTTTATTGCATACATAGAATCTGCCATTGGCATATTTATGAACATTGTTTGTCTTGCCCGGTTTATCTCCTTATTGCCACCAGTACAGACAATAGATGACAACTAGTGTTATTGCCGCCCCGATTATCCTTAATAGAAACATTGGAAATTGCAACGAGACTTATTATCAACCAAATAGTTCAAGTTATGAAATGTAGAAAATGTGGCGAAGAAATCGCCAACGAAAGTTCGTTTTGCCCTTTTTGTGGGACGAAAGTAACAACAAAAAATAAAAGCCAACGAAATCTACTCTTGGCTGTATTGTGTGTTGTGGTGTTGGCTTTGGTTATAGGTATTCCCACAAACACGGATGCAGAGACATCGGATAATTGTACAAAAGTCAGTGGGGTCTTCAGTAATGCTGTTTCTCCCAGTATCGCTGCCGATAAAATGTTTGTCCTCTATGCAGGGCTGAACAATCCCGTTACTGTATCTTCTGTTACGGATGAGAGTCAATTGACCATTGATTTCCCTGGATGTCAAGTGACAGGAAGTGGGACCAATCGAGTTGTACTTCCCCCTACCGATCTCATAGGTCAGCTTGTGGTTGCCAAAGTCTCTGCAAGTAATGGCTCTTGCAATCAACCATTCCGTGTTAAGAAGGTCCCAGATCCTACAGCCTACATCGGTGGAAATATCTGGGGCGGCAAACGCAGCAAAAGTGAGCTCTTATCCAAGCCATTTCTTGTCGCTTGTATGGCCGAAGACTTCCCCTATGATGTGAAATGGACCATAAATTCCTATCGTTGGACAATTATCACAAAAGGTATTGAAGGAGCTCCAATAATGTGCCCAGGAGATCAATTTGATGAAGGTATAACGTCGGCCATCCAAAATGCGAGTTCTGGATCGGTGTTGGTATTCTCTGACATCAAAGTTAGCTCTGTTGTCGGTCAACGCACATTGCGTGATATTACAATTCGTATTAAATAATTTTGGCAGAAATAGCGTCCAAACATAGAATACGTAAAGGCGCTACTCCTTCACCACCTTTCCCGTCCCTACGAGGCTGTCCCTGTTCCATACCTGCAACAGGTAGATGCCGGGGGCGAGGCCGCTGACGTTTACCACGTCCGTGCCCCCGCGCGCCACCAGCACCGTTTCGCCAGTCATGCCGTACACCCGCACCTCCGTGTAGGGTAGGGGGCACCGAATATGCACGGTCTCCCGCGCCGGGTTCGGTCGCACCTCGAGTCTTTCAACGGTGCTTTCGTCGATGCCCGCCGGGCCCGCTGTGCCGCGGCATCTGGAAAACTCGGAGGTGTTCCGTTCACCGTCAATCGCCAGCGCGGTGAGGTAGTCGGTGGCGGCGGTGCCGTCAAGGTCGGCACTCCAGCTGCCGTCGGCGCTGGGCGTCACCGAAGCCAGATAGTCGCGACCCTCGCCGTGCCCCCACGGATCGACGGCTGCCCGGTATAGCTGCACCTCACAGGTTGCGGGACTCTGCGTGTTCAACGTGCCTTCCGCATGTAACCGCCCGCCTGTCCATGTCACCGAGGTGATGACGGGATAGTTGAGCTTGCCGTTCGCGCCGTCGTCGCTGTCGCCCGCATCGTTCGGGTTCACGCCCGGCTCGAACAGGTCGATGGCCAAGCTGCCGTTTTCATAGAAGCTGTTGCAGCTGATGAGGTGCCGTTTGCAGTTGTCGTTGGTGATATACACGCCGCAGCCGCCGTTGTGGGCGATGCGATTTCCCTCCTCCGGCGTGCCGCCAATCACTGTGCTCTCAGGTCCTTGCGAGATGCGGATGCCGTCCATGCCGTTCGGGAGCGGCTCTCCCGCCTCGTTCACCCCGATGCGGTTTCGCACCACCACGTTGCCGTCCGACCCCGTGATGTTGATACCGATGCCCACCTGCACATTCCCCGAAATGATGTTGCCGTCCATCGTGTTCTGGTACGAGATGCCGTCGATGATGATGCCGGCGGTGTTCGGCACGGCTGCCATTCCCGTGTGGTCGGTTCCGATATAGTTGTTCTTCAGTATGTTGTTGTGAGTCCCATTGTTGTAGAAGAAAACGCCGTACCCCACGTTGCCGGAGATGACGTTACGTTCGGCGGGTGCGTCGCCGCCCACGCGGTTGCCGAACGAACCGTCGTCGAAGAGTACCCCATAGGTGTTGCCGATGGCCGCGGTGCCCGTCACGTCCGTGCCGATGTAGTTGCCGATGATGATGTTGCCCGTCGCGCCCACCCCGAACAGCGGAAGGCCGTAGTCGGTGTTTCCGGAGATGAGGTTGCGCTCGCCATCGGTGGTACCGCCGATGGTGCAGTTGGTCACCGCACCCTCCATGCTCATGCCGTCGTAGTTGGGGATCGCCGCCGTGCCGGTGCGGTCGGTGCCGATGTAGCAGCCGCTGACCGTGCAGCCCGTCACGTCTAACAGTCGGATGCCGATGTGCTGGTTCCCCGAGATGATGTTGCGGTCGGTGGGTGTGCTGCCGCCAATCACGGCGTTGTCAGAGCCCGCGATGAATTCCAGCCCGATATCGTTGGCGGCGGCACTCGCGGCGGTGGCATCCACCCCGATGTAGCAGCCCGAAACGCGGCAGGATGGCGAGTTGTATATCTGTATCCCTTTGGTGCAGTTGCAAATGGTGAGGTTCGTCACTACAGCGTTGGCCGCGTTGAGGATGCGCAGCCCGTAGTCGAGCGTGCCGCCGCCGTCAATCACCACCTCCGGACCGAGCGGGTTGGTGTCGCCGCCGAAGGCAGTCTGTGACGCACCGTCGAGCGTGACACCGGACTGCATCACCATGGGGAGGTTGGAGGCGGGACGGATCACCCATGTGCCCGAAGTCGCATTGTAGCCTGCGTCCGAAGCGGGGAGGTTGAAACGGATGGTGTGCGGCCCCGCCGCCGTCATGCACATCTGCAGGGCGTAGCGCAAGCTTCCGGCACCTCCGTCGGCAGTGGTGGTCACCACATAATCCTGCGCCCGCAGCGCTGTCAGCAGTGTCAGGCAAAAAAGAAGGACGGCAGTTTTTCTCATAAAAGGGAATTATCGTTTGACAATCTTCTCCACCCCCATCATCTTTTCTCCATCATAAAAATGCAAAAGATAGATGCCGGACGGATAGTTTGAAAGGTTGAGTTCTTTTTCTTTGTTGGAAATCAATAATTTGCCCGAAATATCATAGAGAAGGAAACGGAAGTCGGGAAGGTCGGTCTGGATGTGGAGAAGCCCGTCTGTCGGGTTGGGGAAGATGGCGGATACGGCTTCCATCAATTCTTCAATGGATGAATATAAATAAGAGGTTACGGTATTTGAAAATTCTGAAGTGTTTCCGTCCTCGTGTGTGACCGTTGCAATGTAAACGAGTCCAGTATTTTCACCCTCAAATGCGGGTATCTCTCCAAACCACGCGCCGTTTCCCATAGTGGAGGGGCGGGCGTAACCGACATATTGTCGCCCTTGTGCCGGGATGAGTGGATCATCTCCGCCATCAGCAATAAAAATCTCAATTATGGTACTGAACAGATTGCTGTTGCTGTGGCCGATTACCGTGGTGGATTGGTAGTAGGTGTAGTATGCGGCTTCTTGAATGACAGGCGGCTCAATGCCGTCGTTGCAGCCGTTGTCCATAAAGTAGATGCCGGCGTAGCGGTTCTGGTAGATGGAATTCTGCGAAAAACGGTTTTGGCGCGTGTTGCTGCCCGTCAGCACGATGCCGGTGGAGTCGTTGTAGGCGATGATGTTGCCTTCGCCTTCGCCGCCGATGAGGTTGTGTGTCGCGCCGCCGCCGATCACCACACCTGCCCCGCCGTTGCCCAGCGCGACGGACGTGTCCGCACCTGTCCCGATCTTGTTGTTGCGCACCACGTTGCTGTCGGCACGGTCGGTGAGAACAACCCCAAAGCCCGTGTTGGCGGAGATGACGTTGTTGTCGATGTCCAAGTGGCGCACCAGGGCGCTGACGATGATGCCGTTTTCGTTCGGAAGTGGCTGGTTCCCACTGATGTCCACTCCGATGTAGTTGCCGGCAATGCGGTTGTTTTCCGTCCCGGCGTCGGTTACTTCGATGCCGGCGTAGCGGTTGCCGGAAAAGAGGTTTCGGTCCGCTGGTGTGTCGCCGCCGATGAGGTTGTCCTTGGCATCGGCCGCAAGCATCAGCCCCACATCGTTGGGGATGGCGGCCGTACCTGAGGCGTTCGTTCCCACCTTGTTCCCGCGAAAGATGTTGCCGTCGGTGCCGCGGGTGACGATGAAAAGACCGTAGCTGCGGTTGCCCGACAACAGATTGTTCTCCATGGTGTTATGGTTGGAGGAACCGTCCACGCAGATGCCGGTGGCGTTGGGGATGGCGTTTTCACCGCCCGCATCGGTCCCGATGTAGTTGCCGCAGATGTTGTTGTGGGAGCAGTTGCCGTAATAGATGCAGCCATAGACGCGGTTTCCGGAAATGACGTTCCGTTCTGCCGACGTACTTCCCCCGATGATGTTGTATTGGGCCGTGGTGTTGATCTCCACGCCGTTGGCCTGGATGGCGGAATCGGGCGTGTACTCGAACGTGCGGGTGCCCGTCGCATCCACTCCGATGTAGTTGCCGCACACCATGTTACTGTCGGAGGATTCGATGTAGATGCCGATTTCGGTGTTGGCGGAGATGATGTTCCGTTCCGCCGTCGTGCTGCCGCCGATACGGTTGCCGTTGGCATTGGTCATCACGATGATGCCGTAGTGGTTGCTGACGGGCAGGTCTCCGTTGGCGCTCACACCGATACGGTTGCCGGTGATGACGTTGCCCCGTGTGCCGTTTCCCTCCAGCACAATGCCCGCCGCGGTGTTGCCGGAAATGACGTTGTTGCGGATGGCGACGTTGTGGGCGTAACCGAGGTTGTAGGTGCCGTAGGTGCCGCCCGACAGGCCGACGCCATATTGGTTGGGGAAGGGTGTCACGCCGTCGGCAGCCGTGCCGATATAGCAGTCGCTGACGGTGCCGCCGTTGGCTCCGAAGAAAAGGATGGCGTACTGGAAACCGCCTATGACAAAGCCCCTTATGGTATTTCCTGCGCTGACGATGCGGAAGCACGACATCAGGTTCATGCCGCCGCCGTCCAGCACGATTTCGGGACCGTCGGGGTTGGTGTTGGGCTGTGTGGTGCCGTCAATGGTGATGTTGCCGGCAATCAGCAAGTACGGCAGCTCCGACTGTAAATGGATGGTGAAGGTGCCGCTCGTTGCGTCGTAACCCGCGTCGGTAGTCGGAATGTTGAAGTTGATGGTGTGGTTGCCGATGTAGTTGCCGGTGGCGTCGGTCATCGCCTGCCGCAACGACCCCGCGCCGCTGTCGTTCGTGTTGGTCACTGTGTAGGTGGTCGCATATAACCCATTGAGGGATAATGCTATCGCAATAATGAAACAAAATTTCTTTATCATAATGATATAATTTCTACTACCCCGGCCTTCGGCCACCCCTTCTACATAGAAGGGGAAAACCTCATACCTTCTACCTTTTACAAGGAGACGGTGCACGCACCGTCTCTACTATGCCCTATTCACTAATCCCTAACCCCTTGATTCTCTGTTTCGTCACCTCGAACAGCAAAATGCCTGTCGCTACCGACACGTTGAGGGAACGGATGGTGCCCACCATCGGGATACGCACCGACGAATTGCACTTGCGCAGGTAATCCCATGCAATGCCTTCGTATTCGTTTCCCATGATCAGACAGACCGGTTTGGTGAAGTCTTTCTCGTAATAGGTGTGTTCGGCTTTTTCCGTCACGCCCACCACCTCGATGCCGGAGGATTGGAGGAACTCGATGACTTCCACAAGGTTGGAATGGCGGCAGACGGGTACTTTGTGCAGGGCGCCGGCGGAACTTTTCACTGCATCCTCGTTCAGCTGGGCGCCGCCCTTCAACGGCAGGATCACCGCGTCCACGCCCGCGCACTCCGCCGACCGCACGATGGCGCCGATGTTGCGCACGTCCGTGATTTTGTCCAAAATCAGCAGAAACGGCACTTTCCCCTGTTCAAACAAGAACGGCACGATTTCGTAAATGTCCTCATACTCAATGGCCGACATCATCGCCACCACGCCTTGGTGGTTGCCTCGGGTATATTTGTTCAGCCGCTCGGCTGGCACGTATTGGAACGGAATCTTGTTCTCCCGGATCTTGATGAAAAGGTCCTTGAACAGCGGACCGCCCAACCCTTTCTGCAAAATCACCTTGTCGATGGTCTTGCCGCTGTGTATCGCCTCCATTACTGGACGAATGCCATATATGATTGATTCTTCCATAGTTGCTGATTGATAGGGTTATTTCAATGTCCATGCATCCTTGATGCCGTTTGTCGCCGCAAACTGCATGGCTGCTTCTTCCGAATTGAAAACGCCGAGGCAGACACGCATGCGGGTGTTGCCGCTTTGGTGCAGCACGGTCGGCGAGTAGGTCTCGAAATGGTGCGAACAGATGTGACGGGCGCAGTCGGCCTCCTGACTGAAGCTGCCGTGGACAAGGTAGAACTTGCCATGCTCGTATTGGATGTGCTCCAAATTGTTGATGTCGAACGGCTTGGCTTCCGGTTCGGATTCTTCTACTACGGGTTCCTCCTCGGCAAAGCCAACCGTGTCAGCATCCGCTAGGGTGTCCGTAACAGCGGGTTCATCCACGGGCATTGTCACAACAGCGGTGGTATCGTCCACAACAGGCTGTTTGTCAAATTTTTGATGATAGAAATCCAAAAGGTTGTCCTTGAAGAACCATCCTACAACGCCCAAGGCCATCAACAGAACCACGATGAATACAACCCAGCCCCAACGCTTCTTTGGCTCTGGTTTTTCATCGGTTTCCTCTGCTTCGTCCTCATTCTCAGGTTCATCTTCTGTTTCAGGTTCTTCCTCGGTTGTGGTTTCTTCCTCAATTTCCGGCTCTGATTCGGTGGTTGTTTCGGGTTCAGGCTCTTGTTCCGTTTCAGATTCTGTTGTAGAGACGCAAAATTTTGCGTCTCTACCATCGGGTTCTATGATGGTTTCAGGTTCAGCAATCGGTTCTGTCTCGACCACCGGCTCGGGCTCAATAACTGGCGCGGGTTCTGCGATTGGTTCCGTCTCAACAACGGGCTCAGGTTCAACAACCGGCTCGGGTTCGGCAATCGGTTCGGGATTGGAAATAGCTACTGTTTCTTCCTCATTCTCAGGTTTTTCCTCGGTTGTGCGCACTTCCTCAATTCCCGGCTCTAATTCGGCGGTTGTTTCGGATTCAGGCTCTTGTTCCGTTTCAGATCCTGTTGTAGAGACGCAAAATTTTGCGTCTCTACCATCGGTCTCTACGATGGCCTCTGGTTCAACGATCGGTTCAGGCTCTACCACCGGCTCGGGTTCTACGATGGGTTCGGGTTCTACAACCGTTTCCGCTTCAGATTCAAACGGCGGCATTATTTCCGTCCGTTCGGGATGTTTTTGTTTTGGATATTTCTGGATGTCAATGGGTTCCAATCCCTCAAACTCCATATTCAGTTCGTGGATTTCGGGGGCGGCGGTGAATTCCAACTTGCTTTTTTTCAGGGAAAAGGTGCCAAAGCCCTCCACGGTGACGGAACGGCTGTTGTGCAGTTCCTCCCATAGTTTTTCCACCCAGCGGCGGATGGCAAGGTCCGCGTCCACAATGCGGATGTTCTCCGATTTGGATACAAACAGGATAAAGGCGTAGCCGCTGCCTTCCTCTTCCGAGTCGAGAAGCACTGAGTAACGCGGCGGGAACACCTGTTTTTCTTCAATATGTGCCCGTGAGAAAACCTTGCGGAACAAGCCGAGGTCGTTGACATACACGATGTCGTCTTCACGAAGGGCGGCGATTAAGTTTCTGACTATCATTGATAACTTGCTAAATATCTTTACAATAAGAGAAGAACGGAGCGTTTAGAAGTCGGTGATTTGTTCGGCTCTGACGAGGTCTTCGGGCGTGTCGATGGCGACACTCTCGTAGTCGCACGGCACTACACGGATGGGGTAGTCGTTCTCCAACCATCGCAGCTGCTCCAGCTTTTCGGCATTTTCCAATGTGGAAAGCGGCAGCTGCACGATGTCGCGCAATGTGCCGTAACGGTAGGCATAGATGCCGATATGCTTGTAATGGATGCGGGGGACTTCGGTATTGCGGTAATAGGGAAGGGGCGAACGGCTGAATGTCAGCGCCTTGCCTGTGACGGAGAAGGTCACCTTCACCATGTTCGGGTTTTCGGGATTCTCCTCGGGAAGGAACTCCTTGGCGAGGGTGGCGATTTGTACCGAATCGTCCTGAAACTGTCTGATTAACAAATTGATGGCTTCGCTGCGAATGTAGGGCTCGTCCCCCTGGATGTTCACCACCACGTCATCGTGGCTCAACCGGAGCGTGTCGGCGACTTCGGCGCAGCGCTCGGTGCCCGACTGGTGGTGCGGGGAGGTCATCACGGCCTCGCCGCCGAAGTTGCGGACGGCATCCATGATCCGCTGGTCGTCGGTGGCCACGACCACACGCTGGAGGTCGGCGGCAAGGGAACGCTCGTACACCCACTGGATCATCGGCTTCCCGTGGATCAGTGCCAGCGGTTTTCCGGGAAAACGGGTGGAGGCGTAGCGGGCGGGAATCACTCCATAAAACGCCATGGCCTACAGGTTTTGGTCGAAAAGTCCGAACAACTCGGCGTTGATCTTGTCAATCACCACGCCGAAATCCTCCTGCTTTTCAGCGAATTTGATCTTGTTCACGTCGATGATGAGCAGCTTGCCCAACTTGTAGTTGCGGATCCACTCCTCGTAGCGCTGGTTGAGGTTCTCGAGATAGTCGAGGCGGATGGTCTTCTCGTACTCGCGTCCGCGTTTGGCAATCTGCGACACAAGCGTGGAAGTGTCGGCGTGGAGGTAGATCAGCAGATCGGGAGCCTGCAGGAATTTCGACATCAGTTCGAAAAGGGAAGAGTAGTTGTCGAAATCGCGCGTGGCCATCAGCTGCATGTCGTGCAGGTTGGGGGCGAAGATGTAGGCATCCTCGTAGATGGTGCGGTCCTGGATCACCGTCTTGGTCTTCTTGCGGATGTCAATGACCTGACGGAACCGTGTGTTGAGGAAATAGACCTGCAGGTTGAACGACCACCGCTGCATATCCTCGTAATAACTGGCAAGATAGGGATTGTTCTCCACGCTCTCGTACATGGGCTCCCAGTTGAAATGTTTGGCCAACATCGTTGTCAGTGTGGTCTTTCCCGAACCGATGTTGCCCGCAACTGCTATGTGCATAATGATTCTATTTTATGAATAAACGAGCTGCAAAAGTACGAAAAAAACTCCGAAATTTTATCCCCATTACGGGAATTCCACCTTTTTGAAAACAGGAAGACTTTTTGACAAAAGTGGCTTTTTCTGTTAAAAAGTGTATTTTATTTCTTAAAAAGTGCTGTTTATTATCTTGAAAATCAATAAAATAATTTGATTCTTGCTGTTTGATTTCACGAAGGATTGCCGTATCTTTGCCCTCGGTAATTTTAAATTTTAGCGTATGAAAGAAAAAAATGATGACCTGTTGTTGGCACGTATCACCGTCTTGGGCGAAAAACGTGTGGTTCTGGACTGTGATGTCGCCGAATTTTTGGAAACTTCTACCTATGACATTATGCAGGCAGTGAAGGATAACCTGCTGCGGTTTGACAGTGAGGACATCCTGCTTTTGGAAGGCTCGCGCTGGCTGCGGAAATTGAAGGAGACCGACCGCTTCTGCCGTCTGCCAAAGTCGAAACTTCCCGTTTTTGCCTTCTCGGCCGACGGCATGCTCACACTGGCCACGGTGATGCAGAGCGACCGTGCCCACATCCTTTCGCGCATGCTGGTGAAAAGTTACTCCACCATCGTGGACCTGCGATATGTCCTTCAACAAATGTCCCTTTCGGAAGACGGTTTGCAACAGCGTCAGCTGATGGAGGAGTGCAGCCGCCTCCTCAACGAGATTTTCGGGCTCTACAACCAGGATGGTACATCGACGGTTTCGTTCAAAGTTGGGCAACACATTGGGAAACAGCCCGTTGATTCAACTGGCTATTTCAAATTGATGGAGGAAAACGAGCGGTTGCAAAGCGAGTTGGAGGAAGCCAACCGCCGCCTGCAGGAACTCAACCGTGGTATTTTCCGAAACAAAGGGGTGAGCTGATATAGCCCCACCCTCTTTGCTTCTTGCATCGCCCCATCGTATTATTGAAAAATGTTGTACTTTTGCCATCCGTTTTCAAGATGGAAAAATGTTGATGGCAGTGAAAACAGGCAGATTTTCTTTTTTTTAATTACCAAATTATTACTATCTTTGCCGCCGCAAACTCCCTTTGTTATGGATGCCGAAATGATCAAAACCATTCAGGACTATTTCAAAACCCAGCCCGTGCTGAAGGCATGGCTGTTTGGTTCGTATGCCCGTGGCGAGGAAACTCCTGACAGCGACGTGGACATTTTGGTGGTGTTTGACAGGGAAAATCATTCTGTTGGTTTGCTTGACCATGTCAGAATGATCAATTCATTGGAAGATTTGCTACAGCGGCGCATTGATCTCGTGGAGGACGGAACGCTTCTCCCTTTTGCATTGGAGAGTGCGAACAATGATAAATTGCTTTTTTATGAGAGAGCCAGTTAAAGACAGAGGGAGATTGGAACACATCAATGAGGTGATTTCTGTCATTACCGATGACCTTCCGCCCCTCAAAGCCAAAATCGAACAATACCTTTCCGAAATGAAATAGGCAGCTTTTACCTTATACCTCATACCAAACAAACCTGCCGTACAGACAACGCATGCGTTGTCTCAACAATCTGATAAAATTACAAACCAAAACCACCCGCCTATAGAATAGAACAAAAATTAAAGTAAAAGACAACGCATGCGTTGTCTCAACATATTGACATAAAAGCGTTTTCGCTAACTTATTACTCTGAAGTTCCACAATTCAGTACAATCTAAGTAAAGCGGTAAACGCTCACGAACGAATCGTGGGCTTTACTTATTTGATTGTACAGGTCGTGGAACACCTAGAGTAAGAATAAGGAAGGTTCACGATTTTTTATATGCTGAAAATCAATATACAACTCCCCCATTAATTAAACCCAATTTTATTATGAAAAAAATCATGTTATTACTTTACACCGTTTCTCTTTTGACGGTGGCTTGCCATAAGGACGAGCAAGATTCTTCCGATTCCTCTCAAACGGAATCTCCGTCAACGGCCACTATGATTACCAATGCGGTAACGGACTATGACGGAAATAAATACGATGCGGTGAAAATTGGCAATCAGATATGGATGGCTTCCAACTTGCGCACCACGCATTTTTCCAACGGCGATGCGATACCGAGAGGCATTAATGATACAGATGGGTCTATTATCGAACCATTTTGTTATTACCCCAACAATAGTGCAAATAATGTGTCTTTGTATGGTTATTTGTACAATAAGCCTGCGGTGATGCATGGTGAATCTGCTTCGAATTCCAACCCAAGTGGCGTGCAAGGCATTTGCCCTAACGGTTGGCATGTGCCAAGTGATGAGGAGTGGACAGAATTGAAAAACACTGTCAGCAGTAAGGCCGAATTTCGTTGCGGAAATTGTGAGTCGTGTATAGTGAAAGCATTGTCTGCTACCACAGGGTGGGCAAACGACAATGGACAATGTAATGCAGGCAACGATCAAAGCACCAACAATGCCACTGGCTTTTCAGCCCGTCCTGCTGGGTTTTACAAGGCTTCGGATGCCGAATATCAGGATTTTGGGAATAAAGCTTGTTTCTGGAGTGCTACCAATTATGTGGGACCCTCTTCAGGTTATTCCCATGGAATTTACTACAATAGTCCAATGGTGAATACATATCCACACAATGCAGACGACGGGCTTTCAGTGCGTTGTGTGAAGGACTGAAAAAGCTGAAGAGTGAAAATTGAAGTGAGGGGATTCTGTCGCGAACGGGGGACGCGGCGGAATCCCCTTCACTTTATAGTCCGCCCAAATGTTCGCGTCAGCGAACCCAAATGCGAACGTAGTGAGCAGAATCAAAGAATGCGAGCGGTAGCGAGCGCAACGCGAACGCAGTGAGCAAAATCAAAGAATCCGAGCGTTAGCGAGCACTAATTCGAAAAATGTTGTACTTTTGCCATCCGTTTTCAAGATGGAAAAATGTTGAAACAGAAGATTTCCGGATTGTTTGTTGCGATGGCACTCCTGCTGCTGATAGGCAGTGTGGTATTTCCACATCATCATCATGGCAACGTCTTGTGTTTCAATACAAAATGTGTGGAAAAATGCTGCCATCATCACGAAGATGAAGAGGAATCCGAGGGGATTGCATCGCATCACCACAACCACTCTTCCGATGAAATAGTCCTGTATGCTCCCTATACCCTTGCGGAGCATCCGAGAATAATCTCCGAACCGGCGGCAGATTACCATTCGCTGTTTGTGACTGTGGACTGCGATATCCCTTCGCTGCTGCGTATGGAAACACCGGCTGTCGGTTGGCTCTCCACCGATCCGGGCGGGACTGTTCCCCGAACGGTGGCGGGTTCCCCGTCCCGAAACGGACGGCGCGGGCCTCCTGTTGCATAGAACTGCTTCGGAACATCGTTCCGGGGTGCTTTTGTGTGCGGCATGTTTATGTGCCGCAGGTTGTTTGTTTTCAAAGTTTTATTTTTTTTCGATATGAAAAGATTTACTGCGATTTATGTAGTCGCTTTGTCTGTGATGGTGTGCCTTTCGTGCGGGCATCATCACGAGGCTGAATCAGAGCACGAACATCATCATGAACACGAGGCCGCAGAACATCACCACCATGACCACGAGTGCGATGGGCACCATCATCACGACCATGAGCATGAGGAGGTTGCGAGTGCTTCCGCCATCACCTTCACCCATGAACAGGCCGCGCAGGTGGACTTCGCCATCGACACCCCGCAGCTGCGCCCTTTCGGGCCGGTGGTGCGGACCGTGGCGCAGGTGCAGCCCGCTCAAGGCGATGAGGTGACCGTGGTCGCCAAGTCCAACGGCGTGCTGACCTTTGCCTCCTCCAATATTTGGGAGGGAAGTCCCGTTGCCAAAGGCGCTTCCGTGGCCCGCATCTCTTCCGACGGAATGGTCAGCGACAACCTTTCGGTGATGCTGAACGAAGCCAAAAACAACTATGAAACGGCCAAGCAGAATTATGAACGGGCAAAGTCTTTGGTTGACAGCAAGATTGTTTCGCAAGCCGAGTTTTTGGAACTGAAAAACACATACGAGAACGCCCGTCTGGTTTACGAAAACTTGAAAAGCAATGTGAACGCGGGCGGCGCTTCTGTGGTTTCGCCCCTCGGCGGATACATCAAGCAGATTTTTGTGGCCAACGGTTCGTATGTTTCCGTAGGACAGCCGATTATGTCGGTTTCGCAGAATCATAATCTGGTACTCAAGGCCGAGGTGCCGCAGCGGTATGCCGCCGCACTCCCCGCCATTTCTTCGGTGAACATCGAAAATCCCGTCACGCACGAAGTCGCCTCCCTGGAAGAACTTGGGGGCCGCGTCATCTCTTACGGCCGCGCGGTTTCCGGCACCAGCTTCATGCTGCCTGTCACAATGGAGATGAAAAATGTCGGTGACTTTACGCCCGGTATGCTCGTCAAGGTGTGGCTGTCGGCCCGTACCGCCGGCCAGACACTTACCGTTCCGAAGACCGCCATCCTCGAGGAACAGGGAAACCACTACGTTTTCGTGCAGATTTCCCCGGAACAGTATGAGAAAAAGGCAGTTGTGATTGGTGCGGAGGACGGAGAAAGGGTGGAAATCCTGTCAGGAATCACCGCTAAGCAGCGCATCGTGACACGGGGCGCCGTCTATGTGAAACTTGCGAAGGCGTCGGGTGCGCTTGACCCCCACGCCGGTCATGTCCATTAATGAACCACTCATTAATTTTGTAGAAAAATGTTAGACAAGATAATTCGCTTTTCATTGAATAACAGGTATATAATCCTGTTGTGTTCGTTGCTGTTGGTCGTTTTCGGCGTGCGGACCGCTTCGAAGATGGATGTGGACGTTTTCCCCGACCTCACCGCCCCGACGGTGGTCGTGATGACCGACTGCCACGGCCTCGCCTCCGAAGAGGTGGAGCGCCTGGTGAGCTATCCGATTGAGACGGCGATGAACGGGGCGACGGGTGTGCGTCGCGTCCGCTCCACCTCCTCACAAGGCTTCTCGTTCGTGTGGGTGGAGTTCGACTGGGGCACCGACGTTTTCCGTGCCCGCCAGGTGGTGAGCGAAAAGCTGGTCGCTTTGGAGGGACAGATTCCCGAAAAGGCGGGACAGCCGCTGCTGGCGCCGCAAGCCAGCGTCATGGGCGAAATCTTCTTTGTCGGACTTCGGGCCGACTCCACCTCCATGATGGAACTCCGCGACCTCGCCGAGTGGCAGGTCCAACCCCTGATCCTGGCTACCAACGGCGTGGCCAACGTCACGATTATCGGAGGCGATTACAAACAGTTTCAGGTAGTTGCGGACCCGTACAAGATGAAGGCGTACCGGGTGACGATGGACGAATTGCGGGCGGCGTGTGCCACCATGAGCGACAACTCCTCCGGCGGCGTGTTCCGCGAGTACGGCAACGAATACTCCGTCCGGGGCGTGGCACGCACCGCCCGCCCCGATGAAATGGCACACAGCCTCATCAAACAGGTGGACGGAAAGCCCGTCTGTGTGGGCGATGTGGCGGATGTGAAGGTCGCCCCCGCCGTCAAGTACGGATACGGCAGCGAAAACGGCCAGCCCGCCGTCGTGATGTCCGTCACGAAACAGCCCGGCGCCAACACATTGGAGGTAACCCGCGAGATTGAACGGAATCTTTCCGATCTGAAAAAATCGTTGCCTTCTGATGTTCAGGTGGATACGCACATCTTCCGGCAGGCCGACTTCATCCAGACTTCCATCAGCAATGTGGAGCGAGCCCTCATTGAAGGCAGCATCCTCGTGGTCATCGTGCTCTTCCTGTTCCTCGGCAACTTCCGCACCACCGTCATTTCGCTGCTGGCTATCCCGATGTCGCTGTTGGCCACCGTCATTGCCCTTAAACTGCTGGGACTTAATATCAACACGATGAGTTTGGGCGGTATGGCCATCGCCGTAGGCTCGTTGGTCGATGATGCCATCATTGATGTTGAGAATGTGTATAAACGATTGAGGCAAAATAGGTTGCTGCCTGAAGGAGAACGGAAAAGTGCTTTTGATGTCGTTTTTCACGCCTCCTCCGAAATCCGCACCTCCATCCTGAACGCTACCTTTATTATTATGGTGTCCTTTCTGCCGCTCTTTTTCCTTTCGGGAATGGAGGGCAGAATGTTGAAACCGCTCGGTATCGCCTTCTTGGTCTCGCTGTTTATGTCGCTTATCGTGGCAATGACGCTTACGCCGCTATTGTCGAAGATGCTGCTTTCCAACGAAAAGTTCCTTTCTAAGAATCAGGAAGATAAGTGGCTTTCCCGCAACCTGCGGAAACAGTATGAGCGTTCCCTGGATTGGACACTTCGCCACGGGAAATGGGTGCTGGGCGTGGTCATCGCGCTGTTTGTCGTGTCGATCGGCGTTTTTTTCACTTTCGGGCGCAGCTTCCTCCCCGAATTTAACGAGGGATCACTGACCCTCTCCGTGGTGACACAGCCCGGAACGTCGCTGGACGAAAATAATGTCATCGGCAACCTTGTGGAACAGAAACTGTTGGAGATTCCGGAGGTGACGACCACGTGCCGCCGGACGGGTAGGGGAGAGTTGGACGAACACTCGCAGGCCACCAATAGTGCCGAAATTGAGGTCAATTTTGACCTGAAGGATCGGTCGAAGGAAGAGTTTGTGAGTGAGGTCCGGGCAAAGCTGGCCGCCATCCCGGGCATTGCAGCCACGGTGGGGCAACCGCTGGGGCACCGCATCGACCACATGATTTCCGGCACCCGCGCCAATATCGCCATCAAGGTTTTCGGTAATGACTTGAATGATATGTATGTGATTGGAAACCAGATAAAAAGTGCCATTGCCGATGTGGATGGCCTGGTGGATGTGAACGTGGAACAGCAGGTGGAAGTGCCGCAAATCCAGATTCGTGCCGACCGCGACAAACTTGCGTGGTACGGCATCACGGTGGAGGAATTCAATTGTTTCGTCGATGTGACACTCGGGCGGGAAAAACTGTGCGACATTTACGAAGGTCCCCGCCGCTACGACCTCGTCCTGCATCTGGATTCCGCTTATACCCAATCTATTAGTGATTTGGAAAATGTGCTGATAGATGCTGCCGACGGTGCAAAAGTGCCGCTTTCGCAGGTGGCGGACATCGTGTCTGTTTCCGCACCCGGCTCCATCAATCGGGAGAACGGACAGCGCAAACTGGTTGTGTCGGCCAACGTGGCGGGACGGGATATGCTGGGCGCAGTAGAGGATATTCAAAATATTGTGGATGAGAAGGTTGCTATTCCCGAAGGATGCCGCATCGAGTACGGGGGACAATTTGAAAGCGAGGCAGCGGCTTCCCGTATGCTGTTGCTTACGTCTGGTCTGGCCTTGGTGGTGATTCTGCTGCTTCTTTTCCGTGAATTTCAGGACTTTAAGCTGGCTGCAGTGATTCTGCTGAACTTGCCGCTTGCCTTGATTGGCGGCGTGTTCGCCATCCGCCTCAGTTCCGGAATACTGAGCATTCCCGCCATCATCGGCTTCATCTCGCTGTTTGGTATTGCCACACGAAACGGAATATTGCTTGTTTCCAATTATTTACGATTGCAGCAGAGCGGGCTCTCCGTGGCGGAAACCGTCCGTTACGGTTCAGCCGACCGCCTGAATGCCATCCTGATGACGGCGATTACGGGCGCGTTGGCGCTCATCCCGATGGTGGTCAACGGCGATATGCCCGGCAATGAAATCCAATGCCCCTTGGCCACCGTGATTATCGGAGGTCTTGTGACTTCCACGATACTGAATGTTTATATCGTCCCCATCGTCTATTCTATGTTGTATGATAAAAAATCGGTTGAATAAAAAGTTTGTTATGAATTGTAGAATATTGTTTTTTAGTCTTTTAATGATAATTCCGACCGCAATGACCGCTCAGGATTTTGCGACGGTATGGCGCGAGGTGGAGGCGAACAACCTCACGCTGAAAGCCGCCCGTCAGTTGGTAGAGGCGGATCAGATGGAGAATCGTGTGGGGCTGGCTCCTGATAATCCGGAAGTTGAGTTCGCCTACCTCTGGGGAAGCGGCGCGGCGCAGGGTGACCGTATTGATGTGAGTGTGACACAGTCGTTTGATTTCCCGACGTCGTATGTCTATCGCGGCAGGATTGCCAATCTCAGGAACGAGCAGGTGGATCTGGCCTATCAGCAGGAGCGTCAGGCACTGATATTGGAGGTAGGGGAGTTGTATTACAACATTTTGTATCAGAATGTTCGGATTGAGGATATGGAACACTGCCTGAAATTCCTCTCGGATGTTTCGGAGGCGTACCGGCGCAAGCTGGAGGCAGGCTCCATCAACATTTTTGAGTACAACAAAGTACGGTTGGCAGAGTTGAATTTGGCGCAGGAAAAATCGCATGCAGAAGCGGAAAGGGAGGGAATGTTGTTGGAAATGAAGCGGTTGAACGGTGGCGTGGCGTTGGATATTATGGATTCGGAATTTCCGGAAATGTCTGCCCCTGCGGATTTTGATGTATGGTATAACCAAGCAACACAGCGTCTTCCTTCCTTGTTGCTGATAAATAAGCAGTTGGAAGAGAACCAACAGCAGATCAAGCTGGAAAAATCACAGTGGGCTCCGCGCTTCCTCGCCGGTTATATGCGGGAACAGGTTCCCTCCGAGATTTTCCAGGGCATAAAGGTGGGGGTGAGTGTGCCCCTCTGGCAGAATGTGAATTCGGTGAAACAGACGAAGTTGCGCTCTTCCGCATTGCAACTGCAGGCTGCCGATGTGCAGAGCCAGACCTACAACGACCTGAAAACGCACTACCTGATGCTTCTTTCTGTGGATAAGCAAATTGCTGATTATCACCAACTTCTTGAAACAGTGGATGCGATGCAGCTTCTGAAGGAGGCTTTGGACAGCGGCCAGATGTCACTGGTGGACTACCTTTTCGAGTCATCCATCTACCATGAGAGCCACGAGCGTTTTGCAGAGTTGCAATACGATGCGGCGAAGCACTATTTGGTGCTGCAGGTTTATTCAGGGCTGTAGAAGAAAAAGAAACGTCTATAATCCCGCCACCGTCACGTCGGGACGGCGCAGGATGTCATCCGTTTTGTAGAAGGCTGCCAAAAAGTCGAAATCCTCCCGGAACATTTCCATAATCATGTCCAAAAGCGGCTCGTCTTGAGGAACGTATTCTTTTACAGCTTGTTCCAAAAGTCCGATCCGGCAGTCTGGATTGAAAAGTATGTGTTCGAATGCGTCTAACCGTGCTTTCGGACGGAGGCATGGCACAGAACAGAATGCCTCGTTGCAGCCGAAAGAAAGGTTTGCGCCTTCCCTCTCGTCGTAAAAAAGCAGGGCGTCGTTGTCCAGTGTTTTTGTCTCTTGTTCAAGACGTTGCAACACGGCAGTGTCATCCCCGCATTCTGTCAGAAATTCCCGGTAATTTTGCAAAATCTGTGCCTTTGTTCCGAAAATCAAATCTTTTTTGAAAAGACGAAGGAATGTATCGTGTTGTTTTTCAATGTGTTCTCGTGCAATTTTCCAGTAATCTTTGTGTAGGAACTCCTGTTGCTCCTCTGTAAGTTGACGGTCTTCCTTGATATTTTCCTCTGTGATGGAAGGAAGCAGTCCCAGACTCCCCGACCAATGCCAGTCGCCGCGCCACCGGATAAGGGCGATTTGTATAAAATCGCCGGCTTTCACGGTGTTCGGTTCCAAGGATTTTTTCAAAACCCGGTACTCGGTGTGGTCACTGATACGTGACAGTAGGTAATGCTTATCGGTCTCGTTGGTTATTTCAAAATAGCCGGTGAGCTTCGGGGAGATGGTGAGAATGTTCCGGGCTATTTCAGAGTCGTCCTCCACGTAGGCCAGTGCCCATTCCGTCATCGTTGTCCCCCACAGGCAGCTGCGGATTTCGTACGACAGGTCGTCGTAACGGCCGCTCAACAGGGCCTGTGCCGCTGCCGGATCGGCGTTCTGTTCCGCCAGTGTGTCAATGGCCAGCTGCATTTCATCGTCCAATGTGAGGCTGGCATCGGGTGCGGTAAGGTAGTTCGAGAAAAAAATCTTCTGCATGTACGTCCGTACTGCAAAGTAGTCGTTGGGGTCGCCCTTGAATGTGAAAAAATCACGAAGTTGCTGGTTCTCGGGTGCGTAGTCCCATTGTGCGTCAAGCTCTTCAAAGAAAATGCCGGCCATCGTCGCAATGCACGGATCGTTCGGCAGCACCGCATAATCAAATCTCAGCGACATATAATACCAGATGAGGAACTCCAGATCCGGCTCGTTGATGTCGTCCTCCAGATACTCGTCGTATTCTTCCATGTGAAAGAAAGGCAGCGTTTTACCGCATTTTTTCCGACAGATGCGGACGAAGGTTTGGAAAACGCCAGTTCCCGTAACCACATCCTCAAAGTAGGCGGCCGCCATGCACGAGAGAACTTCATAGTCATTTTCCTCCAGCTCCTTGAACTCGCTGACCAGCCCCGTGTTGCGGTAGCAAAGCTCCTTCAGACGGTTGCAAAGCCGGATGTAAAACTGGTCGGTGGGAAGGTCTTTTTCAAACGGCCGGACCTCCAGCCATGAATTACGGAAAATACGCTTCATTATTCAAAAAGATGTTTGTAGATTTCCTCTACTTTGGATATAGGAATGAGTTTGATTTTTAAATCTTTGGTGTTCAATCCTTTGAGATTGTATTTGGAAAGAAACATCCGCGTGAAACCGAGCTTGTCGGCTTCGGCGATGCGCTGGTCGATGTGGGTGACGGGACGGATTTCGCCGTTCAGTCCCATCTCCCCGGCGAAGCAGGTCTTCGGGTCGATGGCGATGTCGGCAGCCGACGAAAGGATGGCCGCCACAATGGCGAGGTTGATGGCGGGGTCGTCCACATTGATGCCCCCTGCGATGTTCACAAAAACGTCCTTGGCTCCAAGTTTGAAGCGGCACCGCTTTTCGAGAACCGCCAACAGCATGTTCAGCCGGCGGATGTCGTAGCCCGTGGCCGACCGCTGCGGCGTGCCATAGACGGCGCTGCTCACCAGTGCCTGGATTTCGATCATCATCGTGCGGTTCCCTTCCAGAATGGCGGAAATGGCACTGCCGCTGAACTCCTCGTCACGTCCCGAAAGCAGGATTTCCGACGGGTTCAGCACCTCCCGAAGACCATTCGCCTGCATCTCGAAAATGCCCAGCTCCGAAGTCGAGCCGAAACGGTTCTTGATGCACCGGATGATGCGGTAGCCATAGTGCTGGTCGCCTTCGAACTGCAGCACCGTGTCCACGATGTGCTCCAGAATCTTCGGCCCGGCGAGGCTGCCGTCCTTCGTGATGTGGCCAATCAAGAACACCGGTACTGCCGAGGTTTTGGCATAGTGCTGGAACTCCGCGGCACATTCCTTGATTTGCGAAATGGAGCCGGCCGCCGAGTCAATCAGGCTGCTCTGCAACGTCTGGATGGAGTCGATGACCAACAGCTCCGGCTGCACGTTCTTGATGTGCTCGAAAATCTCCTGTGTGCTGGTTTCCGTGAGGATGAACAGGTTGTCGGGATGATGGCCCGGAAAAAGCCGCTCGGCACGCATCTTCAACTGTGCCTCGCTCTCTTCGCCCGAAATGTATAGGATCCTTTTGTCCTTGATTTTCAATACCATTTGCAAAAGCAAAGTCGATTTGCCGATGCCCGGCTCGCCCCCAAGCAACGTGATGGAACCCGCCACGATGCCGCCGCCCAGCACGTTGTCGAACTCCGAATAACCCGTCCCGATCCGCGGAATCTGCACCAACGAAATCTCGTCTAACCGCTTCGGCGAATTCTGGATCGTCTTCGCAAGATGCGATTTTCCCTTCTGTCCTTCGCCACGGTCAATCACCTCCTCCACAAAACTGCTCCACTCCCCGCACGACGGGCACTTTCCCAACCATTGCGACGACTGGTAACCGCAGTTTTTGCAGAAAAACAGACTTTTACTTTTTGCCATGTAAATTGTTGTGTTTTATACAAATAAAGGAATAATGGTCTTCAATGACTTGGGTAGAACCTCCAGTGTGACCGTGTCGGTGAGACCGGCAGCATCCCCGTCAATGTGCAGGTAGATGGGCTTCCCGTCACGGGAAGTGATGACCGCCTTTTCACACTCGACATACTTCACCAACGTGGATTTGTCGAAATGGTCGCTCAACAGGAACGGCAGGTCGATGTTCAGCATTTTCACGAACATCGGCCGATGGCAGATGCAGAGGTTCAGCTTCCCGTCCTGCACCGATGCCTGCGGCGCGATTTTGATGTTGTACCCCCATTGCGACGAATTGGCAAAGGTGATGAAAAATGCCTCTGTGTCAATATCTTGATTCGTTGTTGTAATATGGTACTTTGAAGTTTTGTAGGTAAAAAAGTTTTTTATGATGTATTTCAAATAGTTTTGAAATCCTCTTTGAACATCTCGGCTGAAATCGTAGGCAACTTTGGCATCAAATCCGATTCCGGCAATGCTGAAAAAATTCCGACCATTCACCAAACAGGTGTCTATATCAATGATATTCAGATTGTTGATAATCTTGATGGATTTCTTGAGGCTGATTGGAATGTGAAGGTGATAGGCCAGTCCGTTACCCGAACCGTGCGGAACGACCGCCAGCGCGGTGCCCGTTCCAACCAACTTGGAGGCCACCTCGTTGATGGTGCCGTCGCCGCCGACCGCCGCCACAATGTCCACACCGTCCCGAACCTCCTCTTCGGCTATTTCGCCCCCGTGCCCCTGCCGCTCCGTATAGCGGAAGGAAATGTCAAACACATCGGCACTCAACTCCTTTCGGACAATGCTTTCAATGTCGTCGGAATGTCGGGTGCCGGATATGGGATTGATGATGAAAACAATACGTTTCTTCATCCTAGTATGCTCTGGCGAAAAGAACGCGCTGCTTAGAGGGTTTTCCTGTCAGGATGCACTTGCCGTCCTCCAACGGATTGTCGAACGGGATGCAACGGATGGTCGCTTTCGCCAACTCCTTGATCTTCTCCTCGGTTTCGGTCGTGCCGTCCCAGTGGGCATAGACGAAGCCTGCCTCGTTGTCCAACAACGAAACGAACTCGTCCCAAGTGTCGGCCTTGCGGATGTTGGCGTCTCTGAATTGCAACGATCTGTTATAGAGATTGCTCTGGATTTCATCCAGAAGTTTTTCGATGGTCTCGTCCAGCGTGTCAAGGGCGTAGGAGGCTTTCTCCAAGGTGTCGCGGCGGGCAACCTCGGCTTGGTTGTTCTCCAAGTCGCGGGGACCGATAGCCACACGCACCGGCACGCCTTTCACTTCGTATTCATTGAATTTCCAGCCGGAACGCTGTGAATCGTCATCGTCGTATTTTACGGAAATGCCGCGGGCCTGCAATTTTTTGGTCAGCACTTCCACCTTTTCCGAAATCTGTTTCAGCTGTTCTTCATTCTTATAGATGGGAATGATAACTACCTGAATCGGAGCAAGCTTCGGAGGCAGCACCAGACCATTGTCGTCGGAATGGGTCATGATGAGGGCACCGATCAGACGGGTGGAAACGCCCCACGAAGTAGCCCATACGTATTCAAGTTTGTTCTCTTTGTTCAAGAACTGCACGTCGAAGGCTTTGGCGAAGTTTTGTCCGAGGAAGTGGGAGGTTCCTGCCTGAAGCGCCTTGCCGTCCTGCATCAAAGCCTCGATGCAGTAAGTGTCGATGGCACCGGCGAAACGTTCGTTCGGGGATTTCACGCCACGAACCACAGGCATGGCCATGTATTTTTCGGCAAAGTCGGCATAGACACCGAGCATTTTGGCGGTTTCCTCGCGTGCCTCCTGCTCCGTGGCGTGTGCGGTGTGACCTTCCTGCCACAGGAATTCAGCCGTGCGCAGGAACAGACGGGTGCGCATCTCCCAGCGGACCACGTTCGCCCATTGGTTGCACAGAACCGGAAGGTCACGGTACGACTGTATCCAGTTCTTGTATGTGCTCCAGATGATGGTCTCGGAGGTGGGGCGCACAATCAACTCTTCCTCTAATTTTGCCTCGGGATCCACCACAACGCCGCCGCCGTTCGGGTCGTTCTTCAAACGGTAGTGGGTGATGACGGCGCACTCCTTGGCGAAACCTTCCACATGTTCCGCCTCGCGGCTAAGGAAGGATTTCGGAATAAAAAGCGGAAAATAGGCGTTGGTGTGCCCTGTCTCCTTGAACATTCTATCCAGTGCATCGTGCATCTTTTCCCAAATTGCATATCCATACGGCTTGATGACCATACATCCCCTAACTGCCGAATTCTCAGCTAAATCTGCCTTCTTTACAATATCATTGTACCATTGCGAATAGTTCTCTGCGCGTGTAGTGAAATTTTTTGCCATTATTTTTTCCTTTCTGTATTTAACTTTTTACTATTTTTGTCGTCTGAAAATTTTAGTTCGCAAAAATACTAAAAAATAATAACCTCGTTATCATCAAGAAAGGAGTTAGTTATGAAAAAGTCAGTTTATCTTTCGGTTCTTGCGCTTGTCGCTTTGGTAACGTCTTGCAAATTAGAGTCATTGTCGTATTATGATGATGTCTATAGCGCTTCCACGGATGCCCAATATGCGCCCGCTCCTTCCGTGAACACCACGGAGGTTGTTGCGTCTGAAAACAATTATTATTCCGAAGAATATGTCGCGGAGGAGTATCCGGAAGAAAGATCCGCCACGGCCAATTACTCCACATCGGAAAGCTATTACGATAGCGAAACGGGTAATACCTATATTACCAATAACTATTATTATGATGACGACGATTACTATGATTACTATTATACATCGCGTATCCGTCGTTTCCATACTCATGTAAATTGTGGTTGGGGCTACTACGATCCGTACTACACCAATATGTATTGGTATGATTACAATCCCTGCCACTGGGGCGTGAGTGTGTATCTCGGTTACAACTGGTACTGGCCGACCTACTACTATCGTCCGTACTATTACTCGCATGGTTACTATCACTGCGGATTCAATTACGGCTGGGGCTGGCATGATCCGTACTGCTACCACAGCTGGCACCACCATGGTTATCATGGATGGGGCTGCCCCGGTCATCCTGGCTACTTCGGTTACTACGGCTACAACAGTCATTATTATCACCATGGTTATGGCTGGAATACATACAGCCATGGTTTCCACGACGGCTTCATCGCTGGGAGCCACGCAGGCTACTACCACAACAATTTTGATTCCAACCATTCACATTATACGGGGCATCGGACGAATATCGGACCCACGAATACGGGACACAACTCTGGTAGAGGTGAACGTCCTGCTGGATATGGCAATGATGACAACACGCCGAACAACAATAATTTATATGCTTCCCGTACCAGCTCAAATTTCTCATTCGCCTCACGTTACGATGGACTTGCTGCTTCATCGTCAACCAGCAAGGTCCCCGCTACTAACGGTATGAACACAGGTGTAACCAGCAAGGTTCCTACTGCGAATGGCGCAAATACGGGTGTGACCAACAAGGTTCCTACTGCGAATGGCGCAAATACGGGTGTGACCAGCAAGGTTCCTACTGCGAATGGCGCAAATACGGGTGTGACCAACAAGGTTCCTACTGCGAATGGTGCAAATACGGGTGAAACCAACAAAGTTCCCGTCTCCCATGGTACGAACACGGGTGTGTCGAACAAGGTTCCCGCTACCAATGGTACGAATAACGGTGTGAACAACAAAATTCCTTCCTCGAATGGTATGAACAATGGTACGACGACCACACCGAGCAGCCGTCCGACCACGACGACCACACCGAGCAGCCGTCCGACCACGACGACCACACCGAGCAGCCGTCCGACCACGACGACCACACCGAGCAGCCGTCCGACCACGACGACCACACCGAGC
>JAEEGL014853869.1_pt1 | contig 47207 bp, 39 predicted proteins | sample 9134231 | NCBI WGS metagenome assembly JAEEGL01 (sample SAMN16246548, study PRJNA631951) | gut metagenome | biome: gut microbiome; feature: rumen; material: fiber-attached | host: Bos | place: Iran: Karaj | collected 2018-10
AAGAACAAACCAGGTGAATATATGCCAGTTGATTTTGATGAAAAGGGTATTTATATTTTTTCATCAAAAGATATGTGCTTAATGCCAGAGATTCCTACAATATTTGATTTAGGAGTGGACAGCTTAAAAATCGAAGGAAGATTAAAAACCGAGTACTATGTTGCTACAATTGTAAATGCATATAGACATGCAATTGATGATTATGCAAAAGATCCAGACAACTGGAACTATGAAAAATATATGAAAGAAATTGAAAAAGCAAAAACAAGAGAATTAACTGATTTTTATTTTAATAATAAGTATAATCCAGACACTCAAGATTTTTCTGGAAAACAAGTTAACCCAAATTATGAATTTGGTGGTATAATAACAAGTGATAAAGAAAAGTATTCAGCAGGAGAGTTAGTTAGCGTAGAAATAAGAAATAAAATGTCAAAAGGTGATAAGCTTGAGATAATGATACCAGGAAAGCTTGAACCTCTTAACGTTACAATTGATGAACTATTTGATTACGATACTTCGGAGAAGATAGAGGCAGTTAATCCGGGTGTTAAAGAGCAGAAAGTTAAATTAGTATTGCCGGTAGATGTAATGCCTGGCTATATCATAAGAAGAATAAAATAAAAAAGGAAGAACAAAAGATGAAAATGTTTAGGAGAAGGTTTATACCTGATGAAATTGTAGATATTTCGTCAGATAAGTTAATAAAGATAAAACCTAATTATTTAATCACCGAATGGATACCGATTAATCCTAGAGAAGATTTTAAGAGCGGGTATTCGTATGCTTTTTTTGAGTATGGCTTTAAGATTAGCAGGTTCTTAGATGAATCGCGGGAAGCTTTTGTATTGGTATTGTGACATTATTGATTATGAAAAGGGGCCAGATAAGATTACGATTATAGATTTGCTTGCAGATGTAAAAGTATACGCGGATGGCTCACTAGAGGTGTTGGATTTAGACGAACTAGAAGAGGCACTTAAAAGTAATCTAATAACATCAAAGATGTATTTAGACTCAATAAAAAAGCTTAACAGATTAATCAGAATGATTAACGATAAAAATGGAATTGAAAATTTAGTAGATTATTTATTAAAAACATCAGAGTAGGTTTTAATAAATAAGGAGGAAAAGTATGAAAAAGTATTATTTATTGTCGATTATGTTGTTAGTAGTTAGTTTGGTTGGATGTAATGAAAAGAAACCAGAAGTAGTATCTACAAGTAATGAGGTAACACAGGAAGAAGTTAAAACTACAAATAATGAAGAAAACAATATTCCAGCACCGGTGACTGAAATTAATAGGGAAGGGAAAATTTGGGAACTGCTTACGCAAGAAGGATACAATCCAGCTTTGGAGAATAACGGATTTGAGAATAATGATGAAAGTAAATTAGTAGGATACAATGCTTTAGAGGGAACAGACTATAAGATACCTTATATAAAGTTATCTTCAGAAGACGTTTCAAGCATTAATGATGAGCTTTCTAATATTTCAGATGTAGAATCTGTTAGCACAGCGGTTTTTTTGAATGATAATATATTATCATTGGTATGCTTTACTGAAAGCCCTTATGGAACTGGTGCAAATAAATTTTATGTGTATAATGTAAACATTGATACAGGGAAAAGATTAACAAATAAAGAACTATTGGAGACGCCTATACTAGAGAAAATTCACTATACGGAAGAATTTGCAAGAGCAAAATTAGATGACGAGTATACTAAGCAATTAATTCTTCAAAACGATCTTGTTAGGTATTTAGAACACTTTGGCATTAGAGTTTCATATATAGACATTTATACTAGCCTAATTAACAATGATGAGGTTGTTTCTAAAGAAGTATTTGATCGAAACACAGCAAATACTACTTTTGATTATGATGATTCAATTGGCAGAATTAATGGCAGTTATAGATACAATCTAGAGAGGACGAAAACATTGCCACTGGAGGGAATTCAAATGTTTATTGGTACTCATGGTGATGTTATGTATGTTTGCCAGGTATTTGGTTTAGCAGGTGCAACATAAACAGACATTTCGGATTTTCGGACAAAACGGGACAGCCTTTTTTGTTTCAACATGTTGAGACAAAAAAGGCTGTCCCGTTTTGTCCGAAAAAGGTTGTCTCGTTTTGTCCGAATAAAAGCTTGAGGCTTGTTAAGTTTAATGATATAGTTTAAATAAGGTGTACTATATAAAATAGAAGGGAAATAAAATGCCGAATTTTATCGATAGAATAAAAGTTAGATTAGGTCTTAATGTGAAGAAATTAGAAGCTCCTGTTGATACGCTCTCGATAGAAGAAAAAGAATTGCGTATAGAGCAGCTTTTAAGAAGAGCATATTATACGGAAGAATTACCTCTTGATTCTATATGTGAAATAATAGATTCTTTGCCTAAAGAGATGCAGAAAACATATCCTAAAATAGTTGAGAGCTATTTATGGAACATATATAAATACGATTTGGATAGAGAAAAAGCATATTTGATTATGCTTTCAAGATATTGCCCAAGTAATGTCACTGAATGCTTCAAACGTCTTCCTTTTCTTGCAAAATTTGATTTACCTTTTGTTCAAAAAACTATAGTAGAAACTGCTCCAAGAGCAAGCAAAACTGAATTGCTTAGTATAATTAAGAAATTATCTTATGTTAATCTAAGCGAATCTGTGAGAGAATTATTAGACCAAGGATATATAACAGCAGAAGATCTACATGGAATTGGCGCGTATACTGAAATAGCTGATTCTTTTATTGAGTCTAATCAGCCTGCAATAGCTACTGAAACTGAAGAAAAAGAAATTGTTCATGAGTTTGATATTACTGATGAAGAAATAATAGAAATTTTTGAACGATTTCATTCTGGCTTAAAAGATTTTCAAAAGCAATGGGACATTATATTTAAACTTGATGATGAACAATTGCTTACTGCTTCATTATTTATTACTCGTGAATTTTTAGAGAGCGACGAACATCTTAAAGAACTACTTATTGAGAGAATTTTTTCATCTGAAAATGCATTAGATTATATAAGACGAATTCAAAGTAGACTTGAATTTTGGGATGCTAAACAAATTAACTCTTTAGCTTTATCTAGAAGATGGAAGGTTACCCTTAAAAACAATGACCCTGAAATACTGGAGTTCGATACTATTGAACAGCTATGGGATTTTGAAGGTGAAGATGGTCTAAGAGGCTTTATGGATGCCATGCGAACCCGATTATTCTTTTTAGAAAATCATGGCGAGTTAAGTGCGGACGAATATGTGCACTATTTAGAGTTGATGGTAAAGCATAATGAAGATAATAAAACAGATTATTATGATCGATTTAGAGTAAGTAGCATAGAAAAATGGATAGAAATCTATAAGAAGAATCCTAGTGTTATTTCATATACTGATTATAGTAACTATTCTTTTGAAGATTTAGAAAAACTTTTTGAGTTCGCAAAATCTGATAAATCGTTTCAAACTGTGTTCTTAAATCAACTTAATACACATGGAAAAATTGATTTGGAAAAAGCTAAAAAATATATGGACTTTGTTATTGAGTGTGGCTTTTCAAAAGAACATAGAGACGATTGGAATGCAGGAGGATTTGAAAAAGCTTTGATTTCTAATATAGGAGAGTCTATTGGCAAGCTTGATTCTAAACATAAAGAGATGCTTCTTAAAAAATCTGCATTTATTTTTGAATTATTTTTCCCTTTTGTAGAAAACCAGAATGAGGAAGAAATTGACAACTTGTTTAATCTTTTTGATGTTCCACAGCCTGTAATTGATTTGTATCATTCTATGTCACAAAAACAAATCAAACAAGAAAGTCACAACGCTAATTTGCGAAGAAATGCTAAAGTTTCTGAGTTTCAATTAAGATTTTTAAGGCATTTGTCCCATATAATTGAGAACTATGAAGCAATAGAACGCTTGAAAGAAGATAATCCCAATATTCTATATACAATCAATTATCAACTGCTTGATTTTTTAGACGGCGACCAGTTAGAGTATTTTGCCAGGTATTGTGAAATGCAATTAATACCTTTATATGGATTTGAGCAATGTAGTGACGAAATAAGAAAGATGATTTCGATTATTAATGAAAGAATTGCTTATCCAGAAGAATATATTCTTAGAATGCTAACAAATATTAATCAAATGAGACCTGAAGAATTTTTACAAGTTTTTAGGTCTATGGATATAGAAGAAATGGTATTTTTATTTGCTAGAGATAATGACATGTTTTCAACAAATTCACCATATATAATTGAGAATTACCGCAAATTTCAATGTGAATTGGCTGACAGAATTATAGAAAATCCAGATAGTGATAATGAAGCTATTTTGGCTGCATATGTTAATCGCTTTTTGGGTATTAGTTACAATGAAGCGCGAGAGTTAGTTAAGCAATATGGTGAGAATCTTGACGAACTTATACATATTTATCAAGAAAAAAAGGAAAGCCTATCTACATCGGAACAAATTGAATTTAGAAGTTTAGAACAATTAAGGTTCTTAAAAGAACTATTTAAAATTGATGATGTTGAGGTTTTAAGAGAAACATATAGAAAATTAACCATTGAGCCCGGAATAGATGAAATTGATTACCTTGAATTACCTATAATGGAAGAAAGTATAAAAAGGGCATATAATAGAGAAAAGATCCCTCAGCTATATCGACCAAAAGAAACAGACTTGCATTCACAAGTTGAGTATAATGGCACTACAATTTCAGTTTATGAACCTAAAGAAGACTGGAACATGATAATAAGCGTAATAGGTGCGTATGTTCCAAACCCTAATGCATATTTTCATCCAAAAGCTGAATGGTATTCAAAGAAGAAAAATACTAGGCACGAGATTTGTACAAGCATAATAGGAAATGACAATATGTCTATGGCAACGCCAAGACTTCAGTCCATAATATATGGATTTAGCAATATTTCACCTGAGTCGATTGAAAGAGAAGCTCCTTATGATATTTGGTCATATAGCAACGAAGTAGAAGTTCAGGCCAGAAGTTCATGTTTTATGATGTTACAAGAACTTAAAAATCATGTTCGAAGAGGTCATAGTGAGCATTTGCTAGAAACTAGAACGATTACTGAAGATGGAGAAACAATAAGGACCGATCCAGATTATATTATTGCCTTAAATAGAATTACAAAGGCAGATAAAAGAGCTGCCTCAGAATTTGGTATTCCTATAGTTCTTATAAGAACAAGAGATATAGCTAAAAAAGAAAGTGAAAGAATTAGTACTTTGGGAAGAGAAGCAATGGAAGAATTATCTCCAGAAAAATTAAGAGAATTTGTTCTTAGGTATCATAATAATTATGCTGGATTATTTAAATTAGATGTAAGTGCTATTAGTGATTATTTTTCTCCAATAATAATGGAGCGAGAGTATCATGAAATTGTTGCAAAGATTAGTGGTATTACAGATACTTCTAAAAGACTCGAGATGGCTAGAACAATGATGGAGTCACTTTGCGATGAAGAAAAAAAGCGAAAAGGTATTCCAAGAAGATTTAATCCTTTTGACTTTAAAAAAATAAAAGAATCTTTAACTGCAATAATAAATGAAGCAACTGAAAAGAAAAAGAAAAGCTTGGTAGAGCATCAAGGACAGACAACTAATGCAGAACCAAAACGAGATGTAGCACCACGTCATATTGAAGATTTGTCTCAGAATCCAAAGAAAGGAGAAGAGCAAGATGAAATCGAAAATTAAAAGAAACGAAGAAGAAATCTTGAAATCTGTAACTCGTAGTAAAGAAAGATATGGAATGATATTAAAGGCTGTGATGCTAAAACAAATGGAGAAGTATCGTAGAAAGTAAGATTTTTGGTTTAGGGTTATGCCAAATTTCATTTTCAAAGAGTAATAAATATTCTTAAAAAGACCAATAAATAATTGGTCTTTTTGTTTTTGTCTTAATTTCGAAAATTATGTCGACTTTCAATTTTTATTGATTTTTTGGGAGGGTGAGGTCCTCCCCCACAGAAAAAAGCCCCTCCCCTCTTGCATTATGTACACTAAACAAAAAACGAAAAAATGTTTGCGTGTTCGCTTGTTTTTTATTTTCGTATTTGTATAATAAATATAGAAAATGCGAATAAACATTCGGGAGTTGATTAAAATGATTGTTCAATTACACATTCAAAACGTTGGTATCATTGATGATGCGACGATTAATTTTGAGGAAGGGTTCAATGTTCTTACTGGAGAAACTGGTGCTCGGAAAGAGCCTTGTTATAGATTCTATTAGTGCCGTGACCGGTTCTAGAGTTTCTAAAGAAATAATCAGGACAGGCTGTGACGAGGCCCAAATTGAAGCATACTTTTGTGAAAATGGCACAGACTATGTTTTAAGTCGTGAAATTCTTCAAAATGGCAAAAACATTTGCAAGATTAATGGAAGACTAGTTACTGTATCTGAACTAAAAGAACTTGGTAAAAATCTGTTAGACATTTATGGCCAGCATGACAACCAATCTTTATTAGATACTAAAACTCATTTAGAGTTACTAGATAGCTTTGCTGGCAAAAAACTTTCCAATTTAAAGACTAGTTACGAAGTTATGCTTTTAGACTATAAAGAAATATGCCAAAAGTTAAAATCAAGTTTTGGTGATGATCAAGAAAGAGCTAGAAGACTTGACTTACTTAATTATCAAATTACTGAAATTGAATCAGCAAATATCAAACCAAACGAAGAAGATGAACTTTTATCTCGCAAAAAGATTATCACTAATAGCGAAAAAATTGTTGGTGCTATTAATTCTTCATACGAGGTTCTTGATGAATCTGTAATTGATAATCTTTCGCATATTATTAAGGAACTTTCATATATTTCTCAGATAGATAGTAAATATGATTCATTACAAAAAGAAGTAAGCGAGGCATATTACAATCTCCAAGACGCTAAAGAAACTATCTCAGAATACAAAGATGAAGTATATTTTGATGAAAATGAACTTAATAATATAGAAGAAAGGCTAGAAGTTATATCAAATATTAAACGTAAGTATGGTAATACCATTGAGGAAATCAATAAATACAAAGACAGAATAATAGAAGAAAAGGACTTCTTAGAAAATTCAGAAGAAGCTATTAAAAAAATAAAATCGAAGAAAGCAGAATGTGAAAGTAGTCTTAATAGATTAGCAAACGATATGTCTGAAATTCGTAAAGATTGTGCTATTAAAATTGAAAAATTAATTAACGCACAAATGCAAGAGCTTGAGATGAAAAAGGCATATTTGAAATTTGATTTTCAAAAGTCAGCTGAGTTTTTAGAAACTGGTGTTGATGAAGTTGAACTTCAAATATGCACAAATGTTGGTGACGAGCTTAAGTCACTTGCCAAGATTGCATCCGGTGGAGAGCTTTCGAGGGTTATGCTAGCAATAAAGGCGGTTTTAAGTGATTATGATAGTCTTCAGACAATGATTTTTGACGAGATAGACACAGGCATGTCTGGTGAAACAGGCTGTACGGTTGCCAAGAAACTTAAGAGCATATCAAAAAAGCACCAAATAATATGTGTAACTCATTTGCCATCAATAGTTGCTTATGGAGATACAAACTATACTATAGATAAAGTAGTAAAAAATGGTAAAACAGTTGCTAGAATTAAAAAATTAGATGAGGAGGAGACGATTTATGAGATAGCACGAGTTATTGCAGGAAAAGCGATTACACAGTCTGTATTATTACATGCTAGAGAGCTTAGAGTATAAATTTTGTTTTATGTTGTTGACTGATTTTTAAGTCTGCTTTAAGATATTTTTGTAAATGATAGTCGATGTTTAAACGAGTAATAAAGTATTAGGAGGATAATTATGAGTGAAAAAGATAAAAAAGAAAAAGTAGTTTCTCAACCGGCTGACAATTCAGAAAAGAGAAAAGCATTAGAAAGTGCTCTTGGCCAAATAGAGAAACAATTTGGAAAAGGTTCAATTATGAAGTTGGGTGAGAGCGCTCATCTTAATATTGAAGCTATTCCTACAGGAGCAATGAGCCTTGATATTGCTCTTGGTATTGGCGGAGTTCCACGTGGAAGAATTGTCGAAGTATATGGACCAGAATCATCTGGTAAAACAACAGTCGCTCTTCATATGATTGCTGAGGCTCAAAGATTGGGCGGAATTGCTGCATTTATTGACGCAGAGCATGCATTAGATCCAGTTTATGCTAGAAAGCTTGGAGTTAATTTGGATGAGCTTTTGGTTTCTCAACCAGATACTGGTGAACAAGCACTTGAAATCACAGAAGAACTTGTTAGAAGCGGAGCAATTGATATCGTTGTTGTAGACTCTGTTGCAGCATTAGTACCTAAGGCAGAAATAGACGGTGATATGGGCGATACACACGTTGCTCTTCAAGCAAGACTTATGTCTCAAGCATTGAGAAAACTTGCTGGTGTATTAAACAAATCTAATACAGTAGCAGTATTTATAAATCAGCTTCGTGAAAAAGTTGGTATTATGTTTGGAAATCCTGAAGTTACACCTGGTGGTAGAGCACTTAAGTTTTATGCTTCAGTTAGAATGGAAGTTAGACGTTCTGAGCAACTTAAGAATAATGGAGAGATAATCGGTAACAGAGTAAAGGTTAAAATCGTTAAAAACAAAGTTGCACCTCCATTTAGAGAGTGTGAATTTGATATTATGTATGGAGAGGGAATCTCTAAAGTTGGTAATATCCTTGATATTGCTGTTAACATGAACATTGTTGAAAAGGCTGGAGCGTGGTTTAGCTACGGTGGAAACAGAATTGCTCAAGGAAGAGACAACGCTAAGAAGTATTTAGAGAACAATCCTGAGATCTGTGCTGAAGTTGAAAAGAAGATTCGTGACAATATGGCAGAAGCTTTTGATAAATCTCTTACAGAAGATTTAGAAAAGGTTAATGATGATGATGATGACGAGTTTGACGAAGACGAGGAATAATATTTTGAAAAAGCTGTCCTAATTAATTTAGGACACTTTTTGTATGAGGGGCTAGTATATGATTGTTGATGATAAAATAATGAATTATGTTTTGTATCAAATGAGAACGGAAGCTGAAGTTAGAAAAAAGTGTAAGCTACTAAAATATGAAGATGATTATGTAGACGAAGTAATAGATTACATAAAAGAGGCGGGTTACATAGATGACATAAAATACGCAAAAAAATACGTAGAAAATGCATTTAGGCTTAAACATCAATCAGCAAATGAACTTAAAATATCTCTTTTAAAGAAGGGTATTGATGAGCAAATAGCCGATGAGTATACTGATACTCCTGACGTTTACGATTTTGAATATGAATCTTGTAAGTATGTTGCAAGCAAGAAGTATGCCTCAACTAATGACATCCTTAAAGTGAAGAAGTTTCTTTTATCTAAGGGATATAAGTATGAAATCATTAATGATATAATTAATGATATAAGTAGGGAATGATTTGACTTTTTGACGTATTTGCAAGATAATTTAAGTGTCTAACGAATGACCAAGGAGGAGATTAGATGGAAGAAAATGAAAAGAAAGTTTTCGAAACAGTGAGCTATATTCGTGAAAGAATTATAGAAAAACCAGATATTGCGATTATTTTAGGTTCTGGTTTGGGTGGTTTAGCTTACGAAATACAAAACAGAGTCGAGATTCCATATGACGAAGTTCCAAATTTTAAGAATTCGCTTGTTGAAGGACATGAAGGAAAACTTATCATTGGTAAAATATATGACAAAAATGTTATTGCTATGCAAGGCAGAATTCATTTCTATGAAGGATATAGCATGCAAGATATTGCTTTCCCAATTAGAGTATTTGCTCTTTTGGGAGTTGAAGTATTAATAGTAACTAATGCTGCAGGCGGAATTGATCCTAGACTTAGCCCTGGAAGCCTAATGATGATTACAGATCATATCAATATGAGTCTTCAATCACCTCTTACTGGAAAGAATTCTGATACATTTGGACCAAGATTTCCAGCAATTAATGGTGTATACGATAAAGGTTTAATGACAATAGCTAAGAGTGTTGCTTCAGAAATGAATATTAATCTTCATGAAGGTGTTTATGCATTTATGCCAGGCCCACAATATGAAACTGATGCTGAAATCAAGATGCTTAAGATTCTTGGAGCGGATGCTGTCGGAATGTCTACAGTACCCGAAGTTATTGCAGCTGCACATTCTGGAATTAAGGTATTAGGAATTTCTTGTATAGCGAATGCAGCATGGCGTGAAGGTGCAATGGCAACGCATAATGAAGTGCTTGAGAATGCATCTAAAGTTGAAAAAGATTTTGTGACTTTAGTTATGGACACAATTAGAAAAATACCAATTGAGAATAAGGGTTAAATGGAGTTTATATGGAACAACTAAGTGTCAAAATAGAAAACTTTGAAGGCCCTTTAGACTTGCTTATGCATCTTATAGATAAAAATAAGATGGATATTTTGGATATTCAAATATCTGTTATCACAGATCAATATTTGGAATATCTTAAGAAAATGCAAGAAATGAATTTGGAAGTTACAAGTGAATTTATAGTTATGGCATCAAAACTTATATATCTCAAGTCTAAGAGTTTGTTACCTAAAGATAATATCGAAGGTAATCAAGAAGATGATGAATTTGACTTGGTTGCATTACTTGTTGAATATAAAAGATACAAAGAGTGCACGTTTTCATTCAGAGACAGGCTTGATACATATCATAAGAGATTGTTCAAATTTCCATCTAAGCTTGATCTTCCAAAAAACTCTCTTACTAAAGAGTATTCAAAGGATTTGATTCCTCAAATATATAGTGATTTTCTAAATAAAGAAAACATAAAAAGAAATCTTCAAGCTGATAATATTAAACGTTTGGCGATATCAGAAAAATATACTGTGCAAAGTAAAATTAGAGAGATTATTCGTTGCCTACTAAAAAAGCCAAAGTTTATTTTTAACAAACTGTTTTCTACTAAAAAGCAAGAAAAATCTGAAGTTGTCACTGCTTTTTTGAGCTTGCTAGAATTATCAAAAATGAGCAGAATTAAAGTTACTCAAGATACTCTGTTTGGAGATATTAGTGTTGAAAAGATTGCTAGAACGAGGGGCAATAAATGAAAAAGAACTTTATAAAGACATTAAGTACAGTTTTTATTTTAACGGCTGTTGCTAAAGTGCTAGGGTTAATTAGAGATATTGTATTTGCTCAATACTATGGAACCGGCATGGAAGCAACGGCTTATTTTGCTGCAATAAAAATTCCCACACAGATTGTGGATATTGTATTGGGCTCTTCAATTGTTTCAACTTTTATACCTGTATTTAATGAGATAATGCAAAAAGATGGTAAAGATAATGCCAATAAATTTGCAAATAAGTTTATTAGTGTAGTTGCAATGATAGCAACTTTAATTTCGGTTATAGGTGTTATTTTTGCTCCTTACGTCGTTTCGGCTCTTGCAGGCGGATTTGATGATGCTACACATATGCTTACGGTTGAGTTAATTAGAATTACATTCCCAATGATTATTTTTACTGCTCTTGCATATTCGTTTGTTGGCTTTCTTCAAAGTTATGGAGAATTTAACATTCCTGCAGCAATGTCTGCTGTTTCAAATATGTTTGTAATAGTATTTTTGCTTTTGTTTAATAGTAAAACCGGTATTCATGGTGTAACATATGCTATCGTAATCGCTTGGGCACTACAATTTATAATTCAAATTCCTTTTGCAAAAAAGTTTGGATATGATTTTAGCTTTAACATAGAGTTCAAAGATAAAAATCTTCATAAGGTATTTAAATTAGCTATTCCAATTCTAATTAGTACGGCTGTTATTCCTATTAATAGTTTAGTATCTATGAGCTTTGCGTCTGGTATGCAAGAAGGTAGTGTTTCGGCATTGGAGTATGCATATAAATTATATATAGTCATTTATGGCGTATTCTCGTATGCTATTGGAAATATAATTTTCCCAAAACTTTCTAGAGAAAATGTTGAATCTAATAGTGAAAATTTTAAACAGACTATAGTTTCTTCGATTAAACTACTTGCATTAGTTCTAATTCCTTTATCTATTGGAATAATGATTTATAGAGGAGATATCATAAGGATAATATATGAAAGAGGAGAGTTTAATGAACTATCTACTGCTTTAACTTCTAATGCTTTATTCTACTATGCTATTGGTATTTTCGGGGCTGGTATTGTCGAAGTAATGAATAAGGCTTTTTATGCAAGGCAAGATACCAAGACTCCGCTAGTAGTAGGTATTTCTATGATAATAGCTAATCTAGTGCTATGCTATGTCCTTGGAAACAGTGGTTTATCTTATGCTGGACTTGCATTATCTACAGCTCTTTGCACAATAATCAATGCACTAACATTACTAATAATTCTTAACAAAAAGATTGGTGGCATAATTTCTATAGATACTCTAATCCATTTTGTAAAGATAATTCTTTCAACGGTAGTTATGGCTATAGTTGTTATTGCTTTAGATAGTGTATTGGTCTCTTCGTACATTTTTGTAAGATTATTAGTTGGAGTTGGAGCAGGATTTGCTACATATGCAGTTTTATCATTTTTACTTAAAACGATTTCGCCTGACCTAATAAAGAAGTCAGTATAGTTTCGTAGCGGCGAGCATTGCTCGCCAAAATTCGTAGCGGCGCTACTCATGTGCGCCATATAGAATATAATACGTCTGCTCACATCATACAGGCACTAATGTTATCTATTAAAAAAGCGGTCGCCCGATTCGTAGTTGGAAATTTTGATAGATCAAAATTTCCTTCCACTAGCTCCATCAAACTCTTACGCTTTTCTAATATCTAACATTAGTGCCTGTACGCTGTTCGCATCTTTGTTAATAATTCGTAACGGCGCTACTCGTGTGTGCATAAACACATAAAAAAGCCGGTGGATTAAAATAATCCGCCGGCTTTTACAAGCTAATTTATTTTGATAAAAGTGCAACTACAACAACAATTATAATAACTACTACGATAGCAATTACTGCGCCAAGTGGGCTTGGAGCTTTTGCTGTTTCGATTGGCTCATCTTCAGTTGTTACATCAGAGATTACGTTTCCAGAATCAGCCTCAACTTCAGTTTCCTCTTCAACCTCTTCACCAACATCTTCTATTGTCATAACTTCTTCTTCGCCACTATTTTCATCTGCTGGTGCAATTAAGTCAGCAAAAACGAATGAATAGCTAAGTAATAGCGATAATACCATAAAAATAGCTAATTTTCTCATATTTGTATCCTCCTTAAAACTCTCAGTTATTGATAAACTGTGTAAGCTATTATATAATAGTAAACAGTAAATTTCAATATTTTGGAGTATAAAATGAGACTTAAAAACATACCAGGTGCAAGAGAATATGTATCAAATTCAGATTATGTAATCTTGGAACCTGAAAATTATAGGGGAAAATGGAAAAAAGTTTTCAATAATAGTAATGACATACACATTGAAATCGGCATGGGTAGAGGCAATTTCATCATTAATATGGCGCTTAAGTATCCAAATACCAATTTTATAGGCATTGAGATATATGATAGCGTTATTATCAAAGCAATTAAAAAGCTTGAATCGCTTGAAAACAAGGTTACTAACCTTAAGATTGTTAGAATGGATGCTACATACATAGAAGATGTTTTTGACCATCAAATCTCTAGGATTTATTTAAATTATTCAGATCCTTGGCCAAAGGCAAAACATTCTAAGAGAAGGCTCACATCACCACAGTTCTTAGCTAGATATGAGAACGTTTTTGCTGGAGAAAAACAGATTTTTCAAAAAACGGATAATGATGCTTTATTTGAGTTTTCACTTGAATCACTAAAAGATGCTGGATATTCACTTAAAAATGTAACCTATGACTTATATAGTGATGAGAAGAACTTAGAAGACAATGTACCAACTGAATATGAATCAAAATTCGTAAGCAAAGGCATTAAAATTAAGAGGCTTGAAGCATACAAAAGCTAGATTCTAAATAAGGAGACAGCAGTATGGTTGAATTATGTGTTGATGGTTTAAAAAATGACAAAAAACTTGTTTCATACCTAAGAAAATCTTTTCCGGCTTTAAGTCAAAACACATTATATAAAGCATTAAGAAACAAAGACATTAAAGTAAATGAAAAGAGAGTTGGTGAAGATTTAACAATCAAAAATGGAGATTTGATTAAAGTCTACATAATTGATGATCTTTTATATGGTAGTGCTACATCTCAGGCAATATATGACAACGATATAGTTTATGAGGATGATAATATCCTAATAATCAATAAAAGAACTGGAATAGAAATTCAAGGCAAATCTAGTCTTGAAGAATTAGTTAAGAAAAAGTATGGCTACAAGTATTTAAAAGCTTGTCATAGATTAGATAGAAATACGAAAGGTCTTATAATATTTGCCAAAAATGAACCTGCCGAATCAGAAATGATTAATCTTATAAAGGAGCGAAGAGTTAAAAAGTTTTATAAGGCGCATGTTTATGGCATACCTGATATAAAAGAATGCGAACTTAAAGCATATTTATTTAAAGATAGTAAACAAAGTAGAGTAATCATTTCTAGCTATCCTAAAAAGGGGTATGTTGCAATTACTACAAAATACAAGGTCTTGAAGAAGTATAAAGACAATACATCATTATTGGAAGTTGAATTAGTTACGGGAAGAACGCATCAAATTCGAGCTCATTTAGCATATATCGGCTATCCGATAATTGGGGATGGGAAATATGGAATTAATAGTATAAATAAACAATTTGGTAAGACAACTCAAGAGCTTATTAGTTATAAACTTATCTTTGAACCAAACGAATCCATGTTTAAATATTTATCTGGCAAAGTAATAGAAATATAATCGGAGGTCTTATGGAACAAGTAGACATAAGTGTTGGAGATATTGTAGAAGTAAAAAAGACACATCCTTGTGGTGGAAATAAATGGGAGATTCTAAGAGTAGGTGTTGACTTTAAAATGAAGTGTGCAACATGTGGTCATATTATCATGGTGGAAAGGCCTAAGGCATTGAAAATGATAAAGAAAATAGCAGATAAACATAATTAGTTGCATCGCGATTATTCTTCAAATTATGTAAATATGCTTTGTTGACTTTATGAAGTATTAGTAATAAAATTTCTTTGATGAATCAGTATATTTGGAGGGATATATGCAAAAGATTAAATTAGATGAGGTTTTTGTTAAAAACTATAGAACCTATATAATAATTATACTTTTGATTCTAATATCTGTATGTATAATTAAACCATCGTTTATCACAATATTAGGCTCTATAGCTATTTTTGCGGCAACTTTATTTTACACATATAAAAAGAGAAAAAACCAAATAGACAAAATAGTCAAAAATTTAGATAGCTTTACTTTAAGACTTTCTACAGATGACACTATTTTGGACTTTCCTATACCTGCTATGATTATTAATCCTCAAGGTGAAATACTTTGGAATAACACTCATTTTGATGAACTTTTTAAAGGCTTAAACAAAGAAAAATATACCGAAAACCTTATTAAGGAATTCAACGAGAGTGATGATGAAACTATCTCTACAATATCTTTAGAGAAAAGCATTCATGATAAGCATTTTGTCATTAAAGGAAACGTTGTAAATGTTAGAAAAAAGGGCGTTATCTCTAGGAATTTAATGCTATATTTTATAGACAAAACAGATTATTATAGGCTATACAAATCTTTTGAAGATCAAAAAGATTGTATTGGAATTATACTAATTGATAACTATGATGAAGTTATTCAAGGTGTTAATGAAAATGAAAAGACTCAGTTGGTTGCGCAAATAGAAAAAGAACTTAGAAATTGGTATGAACACACAGATGGCATATTTATTAGATTAGACAGAAACAAGTTCTTGATTTCATTTGAAAGAGTACACTTGAAAGACTTTGTAGAAAGCAAATTTGATATTTTGGACACTGTTAAAAACATAACATTCAGTAACAAGATACCAGTAACATTAAGTATTGTAATAGTAAATGATAACGTATCTAAAGCAGAAAAGCTACATAATGCTTTCTCAACATTAGACATTGCTTTAGGTAGAGGCGGAGACCAAGCAATAGTTAAGACTGGAAGCAAGTATGAGTTCTATGGCGGAAAGTCAAAGGAAGTTGAAAAGCATACAAAGGTTAAAGCAAGAGTTGTTGCTCAAGCTCTAGAAGAATTAATTAAAGAGTCTAAAAATGTTTGTATTATGGGACATAAAAATCCTGATGCAGATTGCTTGGGTTCTGCACTTGGAATATACAGAATCGCAAAGTCATTAGGTAAAGAAGCATATGTTTTGTACAATGGAAAAGGTGTAGGCATAGACGGCTTAATGGGAAGATTAAACAAAGACAAAGCCTATGAGTCTGTATTCTTAAATTCAGAAGAACTAGATGACAAGTTCTATCAAGATACATTGCTTGTTGTGACAGATACTCATAAGACAGATTATGTTGAAGAGCCAGCATTCTTAGAAAAGGCAAATAAGATTGTTCTAATTGACCATCATAGAAGAAGTGCAGAGTTTATTTCAGAACCAACACTTATGTTCCATGAAGTTTATGCATCTTCAGCATGTGAGTTAGTTACAGAGATTATTCAATACTTGAGCACTAACATAGAACTTCCTCTAGTAGAAGCGGAAGCACTTTATGCTGGAATTCTGACTGATACAAAGAACTTCACATTTAAAACTGGAGTTCGTACGTTTGAAGCTGCAGCATATTTGAAACGACTTGGAATAGACGTATTTGCAGTTAAGAAGTTGTTTGATAATGACATTGATACCTATGTAGCTGTAGCAGACGTTATTAGAACGGCTGAAAAAATTCGTTCGGATGTTGCAATAGCTTATTGTGGAAGCGAAATACAAAACTCTATGCAAATAGCGGCTCAAGCAGCAGATGAGCTTATATCATTAAATGGTATAGAAACTTCTTTTGTATTAGCTGACATGGGAGATTATATAAACATTAGTGGTAGGTCAAACGGAAGTCTAAATGTTCAGGTTGTATTAGAAAAATTAGGTGGCGGTGGGCATCAAACAGTTGCTGGTGCACAAGTCCATGATATGACCTTAGAGCAAGCCAGAGAGAAGCTTCTTCAAGCTATTAATGAAACAAAAGAAACAAATGATTAAATTATAAAGTTTTGTTAAATGTTTTATAGGAGGCTAGGTATGAAAGTTATTTTATTACAAGACATCAAATCAGTTGGTAAAAAAGGACAGATTTTAGATGCTTCGGATGGATATGCTAGAAATTATCTTTTACCTAAAAAGTTAGCAGTAATCGCTGATGCTCAAAATATGAATGAGCTTAAAACAAAACAAGAAGCAAATAAATACAAAAAGGACATGGGAACTGCTCAGGCAAAAGAATTGGCAGAAAAAATGAAGAACTATGAATTAACTTTCAAGATTAAAGCTGGAGATAATGGCAAAACATTTGGAAGCATAACAGCAAAGGATATTGCTGATGAATTTAATAAAAAATACTTCGCTGAAATAGATAAGAAGAAAGTTGTACTTGATGATTCAATTAAGACTCTTGGAGTATACAATATTGAAATAAAGCTATTTGAGGGAGTATCAGGAATTATAAGGGTTTGTGTTGTTGCAGAATAATATTTTATATGAGGTAAGGTAATTATGAATGAAGAATTAATAAGCAGATTGCCACCATACGATTCTGATGCTGAGCAGGCTGTTCTTCGGATCAATGCTTGTAGATAAAGATGCAATCCTAACAGTAATAGAAATACTAAAAACTGAAGATTTTTATAAGCCTGAACATGCTGAAATATATTCAGCTATGAAGGATTTGTATGAAAAAGGCGAGCCTATTGACTTACTTACATTGAAAGCCCAACTAGAAGTTAGAGGTAAATATGATACTGTAAATGGCTTCGAATATCTTGTTTCACTTAATAACCCAATGTACTCAATCTCTAACGTTGAGAGCTATGCCAAGATTGTTGAATCAAAGTCTATATTAAGGCGACTAATTAATAATTCATCTGAGATTTCAAAACTGTGCTATGGTGGAAATGATGATGTTCAAGATATATTAGAAAAGGCGGAGCAGAATATTTTTGCAATTTCTGAAAAGCGAAGCCAGAAAACATATAGCCAAATTGGAACAGTTCTTTCGAGTACATTTGACAATCTTGAGGAACTATCTAAACGTGAAAAGGGTGCTTTAGTTGGCTTAACTTCAGGATTTCATGATTTAGACAATAAGACACTTGGATTTTGCCCAGGTCAGTTTATCGTTGTCGCTGGACGTCCTGCGATGGGTAAGTCTGCATTTTTATTAAATATGGCGACTAATGCCGCACTAAAAGAAGATAAAGCAGTAGTATATTTTAGTTTGGAGATGTCAAAAGAAGAGTTAGCTGGAAGAATCCTTGCTTCAGAGGCAATGGTTGATAGCCAAAAGATTAGGTCTGGCAGGTTAGAAGATGATGACTGGATCAATCTTACAAATGCTTCTGGAACAGTTTCTAATGCAAAAATATTTTTAGATGATTCTGTTGGATATACTCCTTCTGAGCTAAGAGCAAGATGCAGAAAGCTTAAAATGGAGCATGACATTGCTCTTATTGCAATAGACTATTTACAGCTTATGAATGCAGGAAGCAAAGGATATTCTAATAGACAACAAGATATTTCTGATATATCAAGGTCTTTAAAAATGCTTGCAAAAGAACTTGGAATTCCAATAATTGCAGCATCTCAGTTAAGCCGTGCTCCAGATCAAAGAGAAGAGCATAGGCCATTGCTATCGGACCTTAGAGAATCAGGTTCTATTGAGCAGGATGCCGATATAGTAATGTTTATATATAGGGATGAAGTATATAATCCTGATACTGAAAGAAAAAATGTGGCTGAAATAATTATTGCTAAAAACAGAGCAGGCTCAATTGGTACAGTCGAGCTATTATGGCTTGGACAATATACGAAGTTTGTTAATCTTGATAAATATAGGTAATAAAAAGAGGATGTGAGAAAATGTTAGAACTAGAAGAGATATCTCCTAAGTTCAAATCTTTAAAAGATAGAGTAAAAGAATTGAGTGATTCTCTTTGACATTAATGGTCGAAAAGAAAGACTTTCTGGTCTAGAAAGCCAAGTTGGAAATGAAGGCTTTTGGAACGACCAAGAAAACAGTAGCAAAGTGTTGCAAGAAATAAAGTTTTTAAAAGAAAGCGTAAATTCATTTGATAGCTTAAATAAGCAGATAGAGGAATTAGATGCGATGATTGACTTGGCAAACGAAGAAAATGACATGGATTTATGCAAAGAGGCGCTTTCTTTTTTTAAAAAGCTATCTAGTCATGTTGAAAAACTTGAGACGGAGAATCTTCTATCAGGGCCTCATGATAAAAACAACGCTATTATTACAATTCACCCAGGTGCAGGTGGTACAGAATCACAAGACTGGGCACAAATGCTATACAGAATGTATATGATGTGGTCAGAACAAAATGGTTTCAAACTTGAGGAAATTGACTTTTTACCTGGTGATGTAGCTGGAATTAAGAGTGTTACATTTAGAATAGTTGGAATGTATGCATACGGATATATGAAGAGCGAAAGTGGAGTTCATAGATTGGTTAGAATATCCCCGTTTGACGCAGGAGGAAGAAGGCATACCTCATTTGCCTCAGTAGAAGTTATTCCAGAAGTTGATGATTCTATTAATATAGAAATAAATCCTGAAGACTTAAAAATCGATACATATCGTTCTTCAGGTGCAGGTGGACAGCATGTCAATAAAACGGAATCTGCTATTAGAATAACCCATATTCCAACAAATATTATTGTTTCTTGCCAAACTCAGCGCTCACAGATTCAAAACAGAGACTATGCAATGAAAATGCTTATTTCTAAACTGGTAGAGCTTAAGGAAAAGGAAAACAAAGAAAAGATAGAGGATCTTAAAGGAATTCAAAGACAAATTGCTTGGGGAAGTCAGATTAGGTCTTATGTTTTTTGCCCATATACCCTAGTAAAAGACCACCGCACTGGCTATGAGGTTGGAAACGTTGAGGCTGTTATGAACGGCGAGATTAATGATTTTATAGATAGTTATTTGAAGAGTAATGCTAAATAGAGGAGCACAAATGAGAAGTTTGATTTTTAAAATGGAAAGACCAGATTTAGTTAAGGAAGGAGATAAAGTATCTGTAGTAGAATTTCCTCTTCCTACTAGCTGGTATTATGTTATAGAGCCAGCTGTTGCTATGTCAGCAAATATACCATTATCTGAGCGACTTAAAACAAAAGACGGGATTATTACGAAAATTGAGCCAAGTAGTGATGTGGGCTGGTATCTTACAGTTGAATTTAACGAAAATGTATAGTTTGTTAAGTTTGTATTACAAAAGGCTTTACACCGTTTATTTAAGGTAAAATATAGTATGTATGAGTATGTGTATACTATGAGGTGTATTTATGGATGATATTATAGTTAACGAAGTACATACAGAAGCAGAGCTAGTTCTTAATCCTATTGTCAATGGATATATCCTTGATAAGCTACGCTCAGAAGGTAAAGAAAAAATTCTTAAAGTTTTTGGTGCCGATGACGTTGTAGTTATTAATCATGATGAGCTATATAATGATATGGCTAGCTATGCAAATCCATGTTACGATTATTCTAAAAGAATTAGAGAAGTATCTAATTTTAGATATATTCGTTCTGATTCAGAGATGGTTCCAAAAGAATATGTAAAAAAGGTTTTAGAAAAGTCATATAATCCAAGAGAAAGGTTCTTAGTTCCTTTTGATTATATTATGATTACAAGAGAAGATGGCTCACAGTTCTTAATTTCTGAGAATTTTTCTTCTTATAGTTTGCCAAACAAACTTCACAAGTATTCAATAATTAGATACAATGGGCCTAAAGAGCCATACAAAGAAGACTTTATCTATAGTGAGGGAATTGACTTGTCTAGGATTTTAAGTTCTGATAGTGATTACATTGATGTTTTAGCTAATAAGTTTTTGTCTGCGAAAAGATTAAATGAATCATTAGACACCGTTTATTCTGTTTTAGATAAAGAAAATTCTGATGAGACAGATCATGGTGGTTCTTATGTTGGATTTATCGATTCTAAAGATTTAACAATTAAGAAAACTATGGAAAAAAGCGAACTTCTTTCTTTTGAAAAACTAATTGAGAAGGGAGTGGTGAGAGCGTGAGCAAAGAAAATAAGAGCTTAGTTCGAGACACTCAACTAAATCAATTTATTAGAAAGATTAGAAATTTGGCCATCAAAATCCGAAACGCTATTTTGCCAGATAATCCTAAAGAATTAGAAACTGCCGGTGATACTAGATTTCCTGGTGATGGTAATGATGATCAAGCAAGAAATTTTGATAGCCTAAAGGCGATTCTAGGTGATATAGAACTTAAAACGATTCGTGTGGATCTTAATAACATTATTTCTAATTGTCTAAATGTTGGCCCTGGTAAATGGGATTCTGTTGAATTAGATGAAGCGAGCAGGTTTGATGGAGTAATTGAAAGCCACCATAATGCAGAAAATGCTGCTAGTAAAGTTCAGGCATCGGAAAGACCTTATATACCTCATAAAAAGGGAGCTCCATTTGATGTTGGTAAGGAAGGGGTAACGGGTCACGTAGATAAAAGACTAAAGCCAGGTAGGTCTGGAGGCAAAAAAGATTTAGAAAATGCAAAAGATATAGATATAGAAGAATAAAGTGATTCAGAGTAATGTGAAAGGAAGTTTTTAAATGAATCCATATGATAAGGCTCAAGAGCTTGTTAAATCAATTAGAGATAGTGAGGAAGTAAAAAGCTATCTTAAGATGAAAGAAGAAATATTTAAAGATGATGATTGCAAGGAGCTTATCAGCGAGTTTAGAAATAAGCAAGTTGAAGTTCAAAGTCTACTTATGCAAGGCCAAGAAGCTGACAGTGAAAAAATGGAGAAGCTACAATCTTTGTATCAAATATTAGTAGCCAATCCAAATGTTAAGGACTTTTTTGATAAAGAAGTTCAATTTGATGAGATGCTATCAGAGATATATAGAATTATTAGTGACGGAATAAAAGATATTCATGAATAATAAATAAAATTTAAAACACTACTGCAATTTATGCAGTAGTGTTTTTGTTTTTATCTTTTTTAGTTTGCTTATTTGTATTTTTATAGTATGTTTCAGAAATCTTGTTTGCAATTGAATACTTGTCTAGTTTGTATTTCTTTTCTATTTGAGTTGTTTCTCCTTGTTTAATAAACTCATCCGGATAGCCAAAATAATATGAAGAATAAATTGCTTTGTTTGCAACTAGTTTTTGAACCTTACTTGCTAATCCTCCAGATGTGTATCCATCTTCTATTGTGAATACATTTTTTGTTTTTGTTATCGACTTAAGGATATTTGATTCATCAAATGGTTTAATGAATCTTGCATTAATAACTTCTGCAAATATTTTCTTTCTTCTTAATAATTGGGCAACATCAAGTGCTGTTTTAACCATCTTTCCATATGCAACGATTGTAACATCATTTCCAGTGATTAATACTTCTGATTTGCCTTTTACAACTTTTAAAAGTTTGTTTCTAGTTATTTTGTATGAATAAAATCCTCTTGGATATCTTATAGCAACAGGACCATCAAGACTAATTGCTAAGTCCATCATTGCTTCGAATTCTTCTCCATCTTTAGGTGCTAGTATTGTTAAATTTGGTATAGATGATAAAAAGCTTATATCTAACAGGCCTTGATGTGTTTCTCCATCTTGTCCTACAACTCCTGCTCTGTCTATTGCAAATATAACATGAAGATTTTGAAGAGCAACGTCATGAACTATCTGGTCATAAGCTCTTTGCAAAAATGTTGAATAGCAAGCAAAAACTGGAATATATCCTTCTTTGGCTAAGCCGGAAGCAAAGGTTACAGCAAATTCTTCAGCAATTCCTACATCAAAAAATCTGTCTGGATATGTAGCTTTAAAACTACTTAATCCTGTTCCGTCAGGCATAGCGGCTGTGATTGCAAGTATCTTGTCATTTTTAGCTGCTCTGTCTACTAAAATCTCGCCAAGCTTTTTTGAATATGATGGTTTCGAAGGAGATGTTTCTCCAGTTTCAATTTTGAATGGTCCTACGCCATGGAACTTGTTTGGATTTGTTTCTGCAGGCTCATAGCCTTTTCCTTTTTGAGTAATTACATGGATTAATACTGGTCTATATACATTTTTTGATCTTTCTAGGATTTCTTCTAATGATTTAATATCATTTCCATCGATTGGCCCTATATAGTTATAGCCAAATTGCTCAAATAAAACACTTTTTGGTAGGAATAAGAACCTTAGTCCTTTTTTAATTTTATCTATTATTTTATATAGAGGCTTTCCAATTAATGGGATTTTAGGAAGAATGTTTTTTAATCCTCTTTTACTGCTTGAATATACATTAGCTGAACGTATTTTGTTTAAGTAGTTTGAAAGAGAACCAACACTTGGAGCGATTGACATTTGATTGTCATTTAGGATTACTATTAAATTTAGTCCTGGCTTTGTATTATTTAATGCTTCAAATGCTAATCCACCAGTTAGTGAACCGTCTCCAATTACAGCAATAGTGTAGTTAGGATCTCCTTTTAGCTTATTTGCGGTTGCAATTCCTATTGCTTGTGCAATTGATGTTGAACTATGCCCTGTAATGAATTGATCATGTTCACTTTCATAAGGTTTTGGAAAACCACTAAGACCATCTAATTTTCTCAGATTATCAAATTGCTCTTTTCTTCCCGTTAAAATTTTGTTTACGTAAGATTGATGCCCTACGTCATAAATAATCTTATCCTTTGGAGAATCAAATACATATTGTAATGCAACGGATAACTCAACTATTCCAAGGTTAGAAGATAAGTGACCTCCATTTTTAGATACTTTTTCTACTAGAAACTCCCTTATTTCCTGACATAATTCTTGTAATTCATCTATATTTAATTTCTTCAAGTCTTCTGGACTATTAATATTATCTAATAATTTGCTCATAAAAGAATTGACCTCATGTTCCTTTAAGATTTGCAAAGGTCATTATAACGCGAAAAAGGCGAATATTCAACATATTTACATAATTTTTTGGAAGGTAGTATTTATATTGATATAAAGTCAAAAATGTTGAAAGCTATTATAAATACTGGTAAAATAAGCATAAATAGAGCAAATCTAAGGAGAAGATTGCTTATGAGATTATTCGATTATATTAAGAAAAGTGTAATATTATGTAATTCATCTAAAAGAGGAGAAATAGGGATTTCTTCTTTAATTGCTATAACGCTTATTTACTGTACCTGTACTGGTATTGGTGTTAAGTATAAAGCATTAACCAACTACGGACCAACTTATGTTGAGGAAGTTGAATCTGTTTCGTCAGGGGAAGCCGAAACTACAACTGAACAACCAGTTGAGGAAGCGCAACCACCAGTTATTAAGGTAGAAAAAAGTGGTGAAGCTACTTCGAAGGTATATAGATATGCAACAGAAGATGTTAATATAAGAGCGGAGCAAAGCCTAAATTCTACGAAGTTAGGTTCTATTTCTGCAGGTACTCCAATAGAATACGTTGGAACTAGTGATGGTTGGGATAGTGTAATATATAACGGTGTTCCTGCATTTATTAAGTCTGGCTATTTGTCTGAAAGCATGCCTTTCTTTGAAACTGTTACTTTATCAGTTAAGGAGAGAGGAATTGATCCAAATTTGCCAATGGTTGCTTTAACATTTGATGATGGACCTAACCCTAGCTCAACAACAAGAATCTTAAACACTCTTGAGAAGTTTGGTGTAGTTGCAACGTTTTTTGATTTAGGTTATTTAGTAGATGCTCATCCAGAAATAACTCAGCGCGAAGAAGCAATTGGGTGTGAAGTTGGTAGCCACTCATATAATCATAAGAATTTGAATAAACTTTCTGCAGCACAATTAAAACAAGATGTGGAAAAGACAGAGGCTGTTTTTGAAAGAGTATTAGGGCATAAATTTGTACTATTTAGACCTCCTTATGGAAATGCAAACAATACAGTACAAAAGAATATAAATTATCCACTAATAAATTGGAATGTAGATTCGCTAGATTGGAAGTATAGAGATAAGACTAAGAATCTTAATAGGATTTTCCAAACAAAGAATTTTGATGGTCATATTATACTTATGCATTCAATTCATGAAGCTACTGCTGATACAGTAGAGGATTTAGTTCCAGAACTTTTAAGAAGAGGATATCAGTTAGTTACTGTATCTGAACTTGCATATTATAAGGGATATAAAGAACTTAGGGTAGGCTCAATATATAGAGGATTTTAATTGAGGTATTAAATGAATGAAAATGTAGAATTTGTGCATTTACATGTTCATACGGAGTATAGTTTGTTAGATGGTGCAAACAGAATTAAAGAGCTTGTTCAAAAAGTGAAAGATTCTGGAATGAAGGCCATTGCTATAACCGACCATGGTGTAATGTACGGTGCTATCGAGTTTTATAAAGAATGTGTTAGGCAAGGTATTAAGCCTATAATCGGCTGTGAGGTTTATGTTGCTCCAAGGACTAGATTTGACAAAGAAGCGGGTATAGACGACAAAATGGGGCATATGATATTACTTTGCAAAGATAATACGGGGTATAAAAACCTAATTAAAATTGTATCTAGTTCTTTTATTGATGGATATTATTATAAGCCTAGGGTGGATTTGGAATTATTAAAAGAATATCATGAGGGACTAATTGCAACTTCCGCTTGCTTAGCAGGTTTTATTCCTAAAGCTATTTTAGATGATGATTTCGAAAAAGCAAAAAGCATAGCAAATACGTACATAGATATATTTGGTAAGGAAAATTTCTATATTGAACTTCAGAGCAATGGTATTAGTGAGCAAGTAGTTGCAAACAGAGGACTATTAAAACTTGCAAATGAGCTAGGCGTAGAGGTAATTGCAACTAATGATTGCCATTACTTAAATAGAGAAGACAGCTACAGTCATGAGGTTTTACTTTGTATACAAACTAATAGAAAAATGGATGATATAGATAGGTTCAGGTTTGGAAGCGATGAGTTCTATGTTAAAACTCCACAAGAAATGTATGAGCCTTTTAAAAGCATTCCTCAAGCAATTAGTAATACTTGCAAAATTGCAGATAGATGCAATGTTTCTTTTGAGTTTGGAAAAACAATTCTTCCTAATTATGATACGCCGAATAACATTGACCATTTTGAGTATCTAAAACAATTGGCAATCGACGGAATCAAAGAACGTGGTTATAGTAAAGATGAACTAGATAAAGTAAATGAAAGAATAGATTATGAGCTAGGCATTATTCAGAAGATGGGATATGTGGATTACTATCTTATTGTATGGGACTTTATTCATTATGCAAAGTCTAATGGAATCCCAGTAGGTCCTGGCAGAGGAAGCGGTGCCGGAAGCTTAGTTGCATATTTAATTGGCATAACAGATATAGATCCATTAAGGTATGATTTAATTTTTGAAAGGTTTTTAAACCCTGAAAGAATTAGCATGCCTGATTTTGATGTGGATTTTTGCTATGAAAGAAGAAGCAAGGTTATAGATTATGTTTGTGAAAAATATGGAGAAGACCATGTCGCACAGATTATAACTTTTGGTACATTGGCGGCTAAAGAAGTAATTAGAGATGTGGGAAGAGCGCTTAATGTGCCACTTCCAAAGGTAGATAGTATTGCAAAGAAGATTCCATGGGCAATTCATATAACTTTAGAAGAAGCATTAAAAGAGAATAAAGAATTACAAGAGCTTTATGATGAAGACAATGAAACTAGAAGAATAATAGATATAGGAAAAAGATTAGAGGGACTTCCTAGACATGCTTCAACTCATGCAGCAGGTGTTGTAATTACAAAAGATCCAGTAGACACATACGTTCCATTATATAAAGGCGATGAAACAATTTCATGCCAGTATACAATGACAATATTAGAAGAACTAGGCCTTTTAAAAATTGATTTTCTTGGACTTCGTACCTTAACCGTTATAGATGATACTGAAAAGCAAGTTTTTGAAAGGTATGGCAAAAAAGTTGAATACGATAAAGAAATGAATGACCCGAATGTTTTCAAACTTTGGCAAATGGGAGATACTGGTGGCATATTTCAATTTGAGAGTGCAGGTATGACTAACTTCATGAGGGAACTTAAGCCAGATAGATTAGAAGACTTAATAGCGGGTGTTTCTTTATATAGGCCGGGACCTATGGATCAGATTCCAAGATATATTGAAGCAAAGAATAATTCTAATAGAATTAGGTATACGCATGAGAGTTTGAAGCCTATTCTAGAAGTTACATACGGATGCATGGTTTATCAAGAACAAGTCATGCAGATTGTTCGTAGCTTAGCCGGATACTCATTGGGAAGAGCTGACTTAGTAAGAAGAGCAATGGGCAAAAAGAAAATTGATGTAATGCAAAAAGAACGAGAAAACTTTATTCATGGAATAGTTGATGAAAATGGAAATGTTATTGTTCCTGGGTGCGTACGAAATGGAATAGACGAAAAATCTGCAAACAAGATATTTGATGAAATGTCAGAATTTGCTAAATATGCTTTTAACAAATCACATGCGGCTTGTTATGCAGTTGTTGCTTATAAGACGGCATTTTTGAAAGCATATTATCCAAAAGAGTTTTTTGCTAGCATGCTTAATTCTTTTATTGGAAGTCAAAATAAGGTTACTTATTATATTAATGAATGTAAGATGCATAATATTAATGTTATTAAACCTGACATTAATAAAAGCTTCGCAAAATTCACTATTTCTGATAACTCTATTTTGTTTGGCTTAACAGCAATTAAAAATGTTGGCATGCAAGCCATTGAGACAATAGTAGCTGAGAGAGAAAAGAATGGAAAGTTTAAAAGCTTTGTAGATTTTTGTGAAAGAATATATGGTGAATACGTTAACAAAAAGTGTATAGAGAGTCTTATAATGGCGGGTGCTTATGATTCACTGAACGATAAGAACAGAAACACTTTGCTTAGTTCTTATGAGCAGATTCTTAATACAATTAATCAAGATATGAAAAGTAAGATATCTGGTCAGATAGACATATTTGGAATAGGAAATAGTGACAATTCTTCTAATTCGCAATATTCTTTTGCTGAGCTTGATGAATTGCCACAAAGTAAGCTTCTAGCCATGGAAAAAGATATGCTTGGACTTTATGTTTCTGGGCACCCTTTAGATAGTTATCTTGCTGTCTCAAATTTGGTTTCGAATTTTACAAGTTCTGAATTATACAGTGTTGATGATGAAGAGCCTTTAGATGAACTTAATGATTCGGAACTTCAAGATGGAGATAATGTAAGATTTGTTGCAATAGTTTCAAAAGTGAAGACAAAAACTACTAAGTCTGGTGATGTGATGGCTTTTGTAACATGTGAAGATGCAAGTGGAGAAGTAGAGCTTATATGTTTCCCTAAAACATTTAGAATGTATTCAAACTTTATCTTTGAAGAAGCTATTATATTTGTTGATGGCAGATTAAATGTAAAAGATGATGAAGTATCAATTATAGCCTCAAATATTGTCCTTTTAAATGAAGATGAGAACAACATTCAAAATATAATAAACTTGCTTAAAAAGGGAGGCAAAATACCTCTAATAGAACTAAATATTTCACAAAATTTAAATTCTAAAGAATTAGATGACTTGAGAGAAATTTTAAAGTCTGCTGGGAAGTCATCCGGTGGAATCCGTACTTCCGTAGTAAATGGTGAAATTAGGAAAGACCTCATGTTAAATTTAGATGATGACTTAATTGACAAAATTGAAAAAATAGTTCGGCTTCGAACAGATAAAGCTGGTATTATAGCGGGTTTCGTGGTATAATTAAGTAGTACAAAGTCTTTATTGATGGAGGCGATTACAAATGAAAAAAGTATTAAGTGTAGTTTTATTTGTTTGTTTATTATTAACGACTGTTGTTTGCTATGGTGCACTAAATACAGTATTACTTTCAGATAATGCTGGTGGAGGTAAAGTTGTAAAGAGGACAACTATTAATACTTCAGCTGCAATAGTTAACAGAGGTTCTCCGAGAACATGCAGTCATTCTTTTACTTCGCAAATACCGTCTAGTACTTATTTAAAAAGTTCTGCAACATGTACTAGAAGGGCGGTGTATTATAAGTGCTGTAGTAAGTGTGGAGCAAAAGGAACAGCTACTTTTGAGCATGGTAGTCTATCACAACATGTATATCAGCAAGTCGCGAATTCTAATTACTTAAAATCTTCGGCTACTTGCCAAAGCCCTGCAATTTATTATATGTCTTGTAAGAATTGCAGAAAAAAAGCTTTAGCAAAGACTTTTAAATATGGAAATCCTAGACAACATAACTTTAGCGAAAGAAATACATCTGATAGATACTTGAAAAGTGCAGCTACATGTAGTAGGAAAGCCGTATATTATATGAGTTGTAGTATGTGTGGCACAGCAGGAACAAGAACTTTTGATTTTGGAAATGTTGCTAGTCATGATTATTCGGCAATGAAGATGGATAGGCAGTACTTAGTAACTCAAGCAACTTGCACATCAAATGGTGTTTACTATTATTCTTGTAAATATTGCGGTAGAAAGGGAACTGAAACTTTCTTGGGACCTAAAGCCGAACACAAAGGAACAGTTGTTGGGTATTCTTCAGTTAATGATAAAACTCATAATGCTATGATAAGATGTACAACATGTAAGAAAGTCGTATCGCAAAGTGAGGCTCACAGTTTTGAAAATGGTTATAAAAAGTCTACAATTGGGTATCATAAAAAAGAGATAAAATGTACTAAATGTTCATATAGGGCAACATTAAGTGAAAGATGTCAGTATAGTGTTAAGTATACATACATAGATGACTCAAAACACTTTGAAGAGAAAACTTGCGGATTATGTGGAAGTGTAGTAAAAACAGCAAAAGCTCATAATAGAAGTACGTCAGATGGAAGATGTGCTTGTGAATCAAGGCCTGTTGTTCTATATTTAGCTGGAGATAATGATCAAAATCCATTATTAATGCAAGAAGGCATTAGAGGTGAATTTTCAGGAGAGATGATAGATGCTCCAAAATATAGAGATCAAGATCCGAATCGAAAGGATTTAAATGATAAGATAGAAAATGCTAATGAATACGTTAGTACAAATACCGATGAAAGAGTTGCAGTTGTTGCGTATAGCCATGGTGGAGAAGTTGCACGTGGCCTTGACTATGAAAATGTTTCTACTTTAATTATAGTTGATGGTTGTGTTTTCATGCCGGGCACAGGTAATAACGCTAATAATGCAAACCAGTGGAAGGACTTTTTACTTGAAGTAGCAGTCTCGGGTACTGATGTTTGTTTATACGCAAGTAATCAGCCACAAAAGGATGGATCTAGAGATGATAATTCAAAAAGTAAAGGCGCTGCTGCAATCACTAGAGATGTCCAAGATTTAATCACAGATAATGCTGGAAGTGAAATAACTATTGGTGGTGAAACATACAGAATTGAAGAAGTAAATTCTAATGGAGGAACTTATGCAATTATCGATCAGAATGGCCAACAAGTTGGCGGAACTATTACAATAGGGGATGCTGGCGAGACACATGGTCAAGCAGTAGTTGAAGCTTCAGACAATATTAAAGAGGTGCTAGAGTCTTCATAATTTACCATAGATTTTAATAAAAGCTCCGATATGAATTTCATATCGGAGCTTTAAATTAGCTAATTGGTGATTGTCCCTGTGATTCATGCTTTTTAAAGACATTTTGCTCGCCATAAGCACTATCTTCTAAAGTAATCCTATCTATATAGAGCTTTTGAAAATCAATATAAAATGGTTCTAACATACGTTCAATTTGTGAATAAATAGCCGCTGTCGTTCTATCTTGATTAACTGAAGCAAAATCTTTAGCAGTAAATGACTTAATCGCTATACTCATGGCATTATTGATTATATCATAAATGCTTCTTCTTGAATCTTGAAGAGCGTTTTGAACAGCATCAATGCTTTCACATTTATATGAAACAGAAAAATCAATTTCGTAGTATTTTCCTTCGTGTGTCATGAAAATATTATTATATCTTTGAGTAGTGACTTTTTCTGATATTACTGATGTAACCATATCTTTCTTTTTATTAAGTGTATAATACCCAGCGTGAACAGTTTTAAAATAATGCGTATCTCTATCAATTATTATTATTGTGTTCGGAGGGCATTTCTTCATATTTTCTGCCAACCAGATATATGCGAAGAAAAATATCCCAAATCCAATTAATGAAAGACCCAAACTAATAAAATCACTCATAAACTTAATTCCACCTCAAAACCTATTATAACACATTAAAGTTTACTAGAAAATTAAACTAGTATTACAAATTTAGCCATAATATGTAAACTAGCCTTGACAATGATTTTATTTAATTATAGAATAATTGACGTATATGAATATATTAGTTTATATTTTTTAAAATTACTTGCTTAATTGGCTTATCAGAAGCCAATTAGCACTATTTTTCTTAAATAAATAATATATTGTACATTGACATTTTAATATTAAAGGAGGAAAAAACATGGGTGAATTATTGCTACCTCTTTTAATTTCAATTGTTTTAACTTTAGTTGTCGCAAGTATTGTATTTTTCATTGTTTATAAGAACATTGAAAAATCAAAAGAAAAGAAAGGCCAATCTTTGGTTAAAAATGCGACTGAAAAGGCTGATAGAATTATTGAAGAAGCTAAAAAAGATGCAGAAAATGAGAGAAAAGAAAGAATTTTAACTGCAAAAGAAGAAATTCAAGCAGAAAAGGCTGAGTTAAATAAGGAAATTAAAGAGAGAAGAGCAGAAGTCCAAAGACAGGAAAAAAGACTAGTTCAAAAGGAAGAAGTACTTGATAAGAAGGTTGAAAGTCTTGAGCAAAAGGAGCAAAAACTTCAAGATAAGCTTACAGAGCTAGACAAGCAAAAGGAAGAGTTAGACAAGTTTGTAGATAAGCAAAATGCAGAGCTTGTTCGTATTTCTGGGCTTACAGTTGATGAAGCCAAAGAATACTTACTTAAAAATGTTCGTGAAACTCTTTCACATGAGCTCGCTGTTGAGATTAAAAATGCTGAAAACAAGGCTAAGGATGAGGCTGAGAAGAAGGCTAAAAATCTTATTACTTTTGCAATACAAAAGTGTGCAGCAGATCATACTCAAGAAACTACAGTTTCAGTTGTTCCATTACCTTCAGATGACATGAAAGGACGTATTATTGGTAGAGAAGGACGTAACATTAAGGCGTTAGAGACTCTTACCGGTATTGACTTAATTATTGATGATACACCGGAAGCTGTTATACTTTCAGGTTTTGATCCTATTAGAAGAGAAGTTGCTAGAATAGCTTTAGAGAAGCTTGTTGTAGATGGTAGAATCCATCCAGCTAGAATCGAAGAAGTTGTTGAAAAAGCAAAAGATGAACTAGAACAAATAATTAAGGAAGAAGGAGAAAGAGCATCTATGGAAACAGGTGTTATAGGCCTTCATCCAGATATTATTAAATTAATTGGAAAACTTAAGTATAGAACAAGTTATGGACAAAATGTTTTGAATCATTCTATTGAAGTATCAGAACTTTGTGGAATTATCGCTGAGGAGCTTGGTCTAGATGTTAATCTTGCTAAAAGAGCAGGATTACTTCACGACATAGGTAAATCAATAGACCACGAGATTGAAGGTACTCACGTTGAAATTGGTGTAGATATCCTAAAGAGGTATAAAGAAAGTGAACAAGTTATCAATGCTGTTCATGCTCACCACGGAGACGTTGAACCAGAATCTTTAGAGGCCGTTATTGTTATGGCAGCTGATGCTATTTCTGCAAGTAGACCAGGAGCTAGAAGAGAGACGTTAGAGACATACATCAAGAGACTAGAAAAACTTGAAGAGATTGCTGATAGTTTCAATGGAGTAGAAAAATCTTATGCAATTCAAGCTGGTAGAGAAGTTCGTATTATGGTTAAACCAGAATCAATTTCAGATGACCAGATGACTGTTATGGCAAGAGATATTGCAAAACGTATCGAAGACGAAATGGAATATCCAGGTCAGATAAAAGTTACTTGTGTGAGAGAAAATAGAGCAATTGAATATGCAAAATAATAGTAAAGCCATTTACAAAAATGTAAATGGCTTTATTTATTACAATTAATTTACGAAGATATTAAGAATTCAAGACGGATTAAAAAAGATTAATTGAATAATAAACTATATGATATAATAAATTGAAGATTGCAGTTAGTATCGTATCATGGAGGGAAACTTATGAAAAAAATAATCTGTGGAGTTTTAGTTGTTGCGATTTTATGTTGTGGCCTATCTTTTGCCTTAACGCTTACAGATATTTCAAATCACTGGGCAAAGACATATATTGAATCACTTGTAAGTGAAGGTATAATAAATGGATACGAGGATGGTACATTTAAGCCCGAAGGCCAAATAAAGAAGGGTGAGTTCATCAAATTAATAATGGCTGCTTCGTTACCCGATGAGCAATTTAATAGCATAGGTAAGTACGTTCATTGGTCATCACCATATCTTGAATGTGCAGAAGACTATAATATTATTGCTAAAGGATCTATAAATGATAGCAACGCTAATGATGTAATATCTAGAGCTGAAGTTGTTGAAATATTAGGAAAATGTGATATTTTACTTAAAGGCACAACACAGGATGTTTCACCACTATCGTTTACAGATATAGGTAGCATTTCAGATTTTCAATATGTAATGCTTTCACACTGCGTTTCTTATGGGTATATTACAGGATATGACGACGGAAGCTTTAAGCCAGACAAAACGTTAACTAGAGCTGAAGTAGCTACCATATTATACAGATATTATAATCATTCTAATGAAGTTGATCTATAATCAGTCTAATCAAGGGAAGAGCGGTTTTTCCCTTGATTTTTTTGCGCCTTTAATATATAATTTGCCATAGAATTTCTTAAGAAAGAAGGCAGTTTTATGAACATTTCAAGAGAAGATATTGAACATGTTGCATCATTAAGTATGCTAGAATTAAGTGAGCAGGAAATAGAAAGATATACAAAGGATATGCAGAATATAGTTACTTTTGCTGAACAGGTTCAAGAAGTTAATACAGATAATATTACAGAGTCTGCATATGCGCTTGATGCATACAATGTTTTTAGAAAAGATGAGGTTAAGGATTCTATTGACAGAGAGCTTATTATGAACAATGCTCCTTCAAGCAATGGAATAGCATTTTTAATTCCTCCTATGGTTTAATTTTTTTTATAAAGGTGGTTTATTTAGTGGAAAATATAATAGACTTAAAAGCACACGAAATTCGTGATGGCTATAAAAATAAATTATTTACATGTACTGATGTAGTGAATGCATATTATAAGAGTATCGAAGATAATGATAATGATATAAAAGCATTTATTACATTGACTAAAGAAGATGCGTTGAAAGAGGCGGAAAATAAGCAAAAAGAGATAGAAAATGCCTTGAGTAATGGGACTTTTGATTCGTTGCCTACACTTTTTGGAATTCCAATTGCAATTAAGGACAATATTAATGTTTTGGGCTATAAGACCACATGTGCTTCAAAGATTTTAGAGAACTTTGTTAGTCCTTATGATGCAACAGTTATTAAGCATGTCAAAGAAGAAGGCATGATTATTTTAGGAAAGCTTAATATGGATGAATTCGCAATGGGAAGTTCTTGCGAAAACTCTGCATTTTTTGCAACTAAAAATCCATGCAATTTAGATAGAGTATGTGGAGGTAGCTCAGGCGGAAGTGCTGCTTCTGTTGCTGGAAAAATGGCACCATTGTCTCTTGGGTCAGATACTGGTGGTTCAATTAGAGAACCGGCATCTTTTTGTGGTATCGTAGGAATGAAACCAACTTATGGACTTGTTTCTCGTTTTGGATTAGTTGCATTTGCATCTTCTCTTGATCAAATTGGTCCAATGACAAGAGATGTTAGAGATAATGCAGAATTATTATCTGTTATTGCAAAGTACGATAACATGGATTCTACTTCTGCTAATGTTCCAGCCAAAGATTACAAGAATGCCTTGATAAATGATGTAAAGGGACTAAAGATAGGTGTTCCTAAGGAGTTCTTTGGTGATGGTCTAAATGATGAAGTTAGAGCATCAGTTGAAAAAGCAATAGAAAAATACAAGGAACTTGGAGCTGAAATCGTAGACATTTCTCTTCCTGTTTCAAAATATTCGTTACCTACATACTATATTATTGCTTGTGCTGAGGCATCATCAAACCTTGGAAGATTTGATGGTATTAGGTATGGATATAGAGCATCAAATTGTGAAACACTTAAAGACATTTATAGAAAGTCTAGAAGCGAAGGATTTGGAACAGAAGTAAAGAGAAGAATTATTCTTGGAACCTATGTTTTATCTGCTGGATACTATGATGCATACTATAAAAAAGCACAAAAGGTTAGAACAGCTATTAAGAACGATTTTGATGAAGCGTTTAAAAAGTGTGATGTTATTGTTACACCTACGGTACCAACTACTGCTTGGAAGATTGGAGAGAAGATTGAAAATCCTCTTGAAATGTACTTAATGGACTTGTATACAGTTCCAGTAAACATTTCTGGAGTTCCTGCAATTTCAATTCCATGTGGAGTAGATAGTGATGGACTTCCTATTGGTATGCAGTTGATTGCAAAGCACTTTGATGAAGAAACTCTATATAGGGTTGCATATACATATGAGCAAAACTAAAACGTGTGAAAATGGTCATCTTACTGCGTCAGTTTTGATGTCTGCGGTGCTCGACGTATCTTATATACGCCTGCGCTCCTCGCATCTTACTTCCTTGTAATATAACCATTTTGACGTGTTTTGGAAGAAGTATAAAAAAAGAAAACAGAGAATTTTCAGAATTTGACGCAGTGAGGCGCAAATTAGGAAGTTCAACCAAGGAGACTATAATATGGAATATGAGGTAATAATCGGCATTGAAGTTCATGCTGAGTTAAGCACAAAAACCAAAATATATTGTGGTTGTACAACTGAATTTGGAGGAGATCCAAACACTCATTGTTGCCCTGTATGTACAGGACAGCCGGGAGCTCTTCCAGTTCTTAATGAAAAAGTTGTTGAGTATGCAGTTAAAGCAGGTCTTGCAACAGGTTGCACAATAACTAGAAATTCTAAGCAAGATAGAAAAAACTATTTCTACCCAGACCTTCCAAAAGCATATCAGATATCTCAATATGACTTACCACTTTGTGTTAATGGTGGATTTGATGTAACACTAAAAGATGGCACAACAAAACATCTTGGAATTACTAGAATTCATATTGAAGAAGATGCTGGAAAGTTAGTTCATGATACATATACAGGTGGCACATTAGTTGATTTAAACAGAGCTGGTGTTCCACTTATAGAGATTGTATCTGAACCAGATATGAGAAGTGCTGAAGATGCTGTTGCTTATGTTGAGAAGTTAAAAGGAATTCTAGAATATATTGGAGTTTCAGATTGTAAGATGCAGGAAGGCTCTTTAAGAGCAGACGTTAACTTATCTTTGAGACCTGTTGGGCAAAAAGAATTTGGTACTAGAACAGAGACTAAAAACTTAAATTCATTTAGAGCAATTGAACATTCGATTAATTTTGAAATTCAAAGACAAAAAGAAGTTTTAGAGTCAGGTGGAACTGTTTATCAGGAGACAAGACGTTGGGATGAAGCAGAAGGAATGGGTTATTCAATGCGTACTAAAGAGGATGCTCACGACTATAGATATTTCCCAGAGCCTGATTTAATGCCAATTAAGCTATCTGAAGAATACATTGAAAACATCAAGAATAATCTTCCAGAATTACCAGAAGCTAGAAAAGCTAGATATGTAAGCGAACTAAATCTACCTGAATATGACGCGGGAATTATTACTTCATCAAAAGCACTTTCTGATTTCTTTGAAGAAGCATCAAAAGAGTGTGAAAATCCAAAGGCTGTTAGTAACTGGATTATGACGGACATTATAAGAATTGCTAGAGAACAAGACTTAGACTATGCAAATCTTCCATTTACAGCCAAAAGTTTTGCTTCACTAATTAAGTTAATAGATGCTGGAACTATCTCAAACTCAATAGCTAAAAAGGTGTTTGAGGATATGATTAGTACTGGTAAAGAGGCTGAAGAGATAGTTAAAGAAAAAGGACTAATGCAAATAAGTGACGAAGGTGCCATAAAAGAAGTAGTCGATAGAGTAGTTGAAGCAAATCCTCAATCTATAGCTGACTATAAAGCTGGAAAAGACAGAGCTTTAGGATTTTTAGTTGGACAATGTATGAAGGAACTTAAAGGCAAAGGAAATCCACAGATTATCAATAAATTAGTGCTAGAACACTTAAAATAGAGTATATAGCGAGCAAATGAACTTGATGAGGTTCATTTGCTTGCTTTTTTATATTATCGACTCGCAGTAGGCAGTAATATGCTTTTTTGGTAAAGTAAGGCGTCGGCTTCTTAGGCACTAAATGATATGCATTAACACTAGCTAAGAAAATTTATGGACACCTGGTCGCACAATTCGTGCTCCCGTCCATAAATTTTCTTGCTACTATAAATGCCTATCATTAAGAAGCCGGAAGCCTTTGGCAATTACTTTACCAAAAAAGCATTATTACCACCTACTGCTATCTTAAAATAATGCCAAAAGCTCGCATTCTAGTATAAAAGTGTTGACATAATTTGCCAATATATGCTAATATAGCGATTGCGTAATGCTACGTTTCATTTTGATATCCTTTGGCTTGGTCACCTTGCTTCTACATCAATTTAAGGAGGACTCAAAGAATGTTTGGAATCAGGAAAAAGCTTCCGGTAGCCGTCGTTGTCGTGACCAACCTTGAGAGCGACCGTCTAGACAAATGGGCGGAGACCTGTCAGGCTACCAAGGTTCGCGAGGTACACCTTTTGCCTAAGTTGGAGAAGGAAAAGACGTACCGTTTCCAGACACCAGAACTTAAGGAAACATTTGTCACGGGGCTGAAGGCTAATTTTGGCTATTCTGCTGTTCTGGTCAGATGATTTTTCATGTGCTGTCTGCCTTTACGGTGGGCAGTTTTTTTATGTAAAAAATGTTGAAAACAGCGTTTTTTTATAGTAAAATTACAAAAGTTTAAGAAATACTTTAATAATTGAGAGGAGAATTTTAATGCTTACAGCAGGAGATTTTAGAAATGGTATGACTTTTGAGATGGAGGGACAAGTTTATAGAATAGTTGAGTTCCAACATGTAAAACCAGGAAAAGGAGCTGCATTTGTTAGAACAAAGCTTAAAAACGTTATAACTGGAGCCGTTACAGAACAAACATTTAACCCTACTACAAAAGTTGAAGAAGCACAAATAGATAGAAAGACTATGCAATACTTATATAATGATGGTGATACATATTATTTCATGGACAATGACACTTATGAGCAATTACCACTTACAAAGGACGATTTAGGAGATATTCTAAATTATCTTCTAGATAACATGGAAGTTAAAGTATTATCATACAAAGGTAAAGTATTTGGAGTTGAGCCTCCAATGTTTGTTGAGCTAGAGATTACATACACAGAACCAGGATTTAAGGGGAACACATCTACAGGAGCGCTTAAACCAGCTACAACTCAAACAGGCTATCAAGTTAATGTTCCATTATTTGTTGAAATTGGCGATAAGATTCGTATTGATACACGTACTGGAGAATACATGGAGAGAGTATAAATGTCTAATTTAAAAGATAAGATTACAAAGCAAGTTGAAGCAATTAATAATACAATTTCAAGTGACGATGAACGTACTAAAGTATTAAATTCTGTTCAAGAGATTTTACAAGATTTTACGTCGTACATTGTTCATTTGAGCGAGAGTCAAGAGGAACTTCAAAATAAAGTTGATGAATTAACAGAGATTGTTTTATCACTTGAGGATGAGCTTCATGGTGAAGCTGATGATATGCTTGCAACGTGTCCTTATTGCGGTGAAGAAATTCCACTTTTATTTAAAGACGCTGATTATAGCAGTTTTGAATGTCCAAATTGTCATAATGAAATAGAGCTAGAGTTCAAATATGACAGTGATGATTCTTGCGAATATAGTAAATATGGAGAGCCAAGTTTGTTATCTCAAAAAGTATATAAAGATAACGTTATTGACATTGGTTTTCGTGAGAATGGGCACAAAAAGGATAATCGGACATAACAAGAAAAAATAAAGATATTCTTAAGACCTAATATAGCATTAGGTCTTTTTTAGTAATTGTAAGTTGCCTAAACAAAATACTTGTTAATGGTAGCAGAAAGGAGTAAGTATCATGGCTGTTACAAAGGTTTCAGATGAAGAAATAAAAAGCCAATATGACTACATGAATAAGATTCGTAGCTTCAATCAAGGTGGAAAGTATTTTATCTTTACATTGGGTTGCAAGTTAAATGAAGCTGATAGTGAGACTATGTCTGGAATGCTTGAGACTATGGGATTTTCTAAAGCAGAATCATTTGATGATGCAAAGATAGTTATTTTCAATACTTGCTCTATTCGTGAAAATGCTGAAGAAAAGGTCTTCGGCAAGATTGGTGAGCTAAAGAATATAAAAGACAAAAATGATATGATTATTTGCTTTGCTGGATGCATGTCACAAGAAGAACATGTTATTCAAAAGATTAAGAAAAGCTACTCGCTTATAGATATAGTATTTGGAACCCATAATATATATAAGTTTCCAGAGCTTTTATATAAGAAGATGGTTGAAAAGCAAAATAAAGTGCTTGATGTATTAGATATTGACGGAACAATATATGAAGGCCTTCCAGTTAAAAGAGAAAGCACGTCTCAAGCATCAGTTATAATTATGAACGGCTGTAATAATTTTTGCTCATACTGTATAGTCCCTTATGTTAGAGGAAGAGAAAGATCAAGACAGCCTGAGGAAATAATCAAAGAAATAGAAGGTCTAGCAAAAGAAGGATGTAAAGAAGTATTATTATTAGGTCAAAATGTAAATTCTTATAATCCACGTGATGGGTATAACTTTGCTAACCTTCTAAGCGACATAGATAAAATTGATGGCATTAATATAATTAAATTCACATCTCCTCATCCAAAGGATTTTAAGGATGATGTAATTAGTGTTATTTCTAAAAGTAAAAAAATATCTAGAGTTATTCATTTGCCACTTCAATCAGGAAGCACGAACATATTGAAGGCAATGAATAGAGGCTATACAAAAGAGCAATATTTGGAGTTAGCTAGAAAGATAAAGGCAAAAATTCCAGATGCATTATTTACAACAGATATAATTGTTGGATTTCCTGGTGAAACGGAAGAAGACTTTGAGGAGACATTAGATGTTGTAAGGAAAATGAACTATGAGCAAGTATTCATGTTTATATATAGTGTTAGGCATGGAACTAGAGCAGAAAAGATGCCAAATCATATACCGGAAGACGTAAAATCAGAGCGCTTTGGTAGATTAAAGACACTTTGTGATGGTATGACAGAAATAGGTATGAATAAGTATGTCGGAACTGTTCAAAAGGTTCTTGTAGAAGGAGAAAGCAAGACAAATAAGGATGTTCTTACTGCAAGAACTACTTCAAATAAAATAGTCAATTTTGAAGGTCCAAAAGACTTGATTGGTAAGGAAGTTGAAGTAAAAATCGTATCTCAACATGTGTGGTTTTTGAAGGGCGAACTAGTATAAATAATACGTAATCAATTGACTTTAAAATTGAGTTGTGATATTTTAGTTGAAAGTTGATACGATGAAAAAGAGGAACTATCTTTGATGGGTTTTTTAGAGACTTCGTACATAGCTGAAAGTATGAAGAAACCTGGAGGTTGTTTGGAACTTTGGAGTATCTTATATAATTAAGGTGGATAGTTTTACGGATAAAATGAACTATCAATTAGGGTGGAATCGCGGAAAGTATATTTTCGTCCCTAAGTCTTTAAGTTAATTTAAGGACTTAGGGACGATTTTTGTTTATATAATAACAAGGAGGAATGTATTATGGACAAAAGCATGGATAAGATAGTTGCATTATGCAAAAGTAGAGGTTTTGTATACCCAGGAAGTGAGATATATGGCGGTTTAGCCAATTCGTGGGATTATGGCCCTTTGGGAGCTGAGCTTAAGAAAAACATTAAAGATGCTTGGTGGCAAAAATTTATTAGAGAAAACAAGCATAATGTAGGCATCGACGCTGCTATTATCATGAACCCACAAGTATGGGTTACTACTGGCCACGTAGGGGGATTTTCAGACCCTCTAATTGACTGCAAAGCTTGTAAAACAAGGCACAGAGCAGATAAGCTTATAGAAGAATGGGCATTTGCCAATGGCAAGGAGGTTTCTGGCCTTGACGGATGGTCAAATGAACAACTAGTAGGTTATATAAAGGAAAACAATATTCCATGCCCTGACTGTGGAAAGACCGATTTTACTGATATTCGTAAGTTTAACCTTATGTTTAAGACTTTTATGGGAGTTACTGAAGATGCCAAATCGGAAGTATATTTAAGGCCTGAAACAGCTCAAGGTATGTTTGTAAACTTTAAGAATGTTTTAAGAACTACTAGACGTAGAATGCCTATGGGTATTGGACAGATGGGAAGAAGCTTTAGAAACGAGATAACTCCAGGTAATTTTATCTTTAGAACTAGAGAATTTGAGCAAATGGAGCTTGAATTCTTCTGCAAGCCAGGTACAGACTTAGATTGGTATGAGTACTGGAAAGATACATGTAAAAAGTTTTTAATCAGCCTTGGCGCAAAAGAAGAGAATCTTAGACTTAGAGAGCATTCAAAAGAGGAGCTTTCTTTCTACAGTAAAGGTACAACAGATATAGAGTACCTATTTCCATTCGGCTGGGGAGAATTATGGGGTATAGCAGATAGAACAGATTATGACTTATCTCGCCATATGGAGGCTTCAAAGGAAGATTTAACGTATATGGATCCTGAAACCAATGAAAAATATGTTCCATATTGCGTAGAGCCAGCGGTTGGAGTAGATAGGCTATTCTTGATGTTTTTATGTGATGCATATAACGAAGAAGAAATAGCAGAAGGTGATGTAAGGACTGTATTGAAGCTTCATCCAGCATTAGCTCCTATGAAAGCCGCTGTTTTACCACTTTCAAAGAAACTATCTGAAAAAGCCACAGAAATCTATGATGAATTATCTAAGAAATTTATGGTAGATTACGATGAAGCTGGTAGTATAGGAAAAAGGTATAGAAGAGAGGACGAAATAGGTACACCATTCTGTATAACTGTTGACTTTGATACATTAGAGGATAATGCTGTAACTATTAGAGATAGAGACACTATGGAACAGGTAAGAATTCCTATTTCTGAGGTAGAAAAGTATATTGAGGATAGAATCAAATTTTAATCAAAATGCCGGAAAACTTGGACTTTTGATGGACGTCCCCAAGTCCAAAATTAATTAACATAAAATGCAAAAACCTTTTGACTTTTTACTATAATTATGGTATACTAAACATGGTCGCAGAGGAAAGAATAGCGAGCTAGAAATAGCCTAAAATCCTCTGAAAACGCCTAAGTAGTAAGGAGTTGATAAAAGTGTTTAAAGTTGGCGATAATATTGTTTACCCAATGCATGGAGCTGGTACAATCGAATCAATCGAAGAGAAAGAAGTACTTGGCGAAACTCAAAAATATTACGTTATGAAGATGCCTGTTGGCGATATTAGAGTTATGGTCCCAACTAAAAACGCTGAATTAATTGGTGTTAGGGACGTTATCGACAATAACAGCCTCGAAGACGTATTTAAAGTTTTTAACAACAATACTCAAATTGTTACGAGTAACTGGAACAAGAGATATAGAGACAACATGGAAAGAATGAAGAGCGGAGACATCTATGAAGTTGCTGAGGTAGTTAGAAGCCTGTCTTTCAAGCAAAAAGAAAAAGGCTTAGCCACTGGAGAGAAAAAGATGCTTTCTAATGCAAAACAAATCCTTGTTTCTGAATTAGTCCTTGCAGAAGACTCTAGCAGGGAAAATGTTGAACATATGATTGATGAAAGAATTGAGAATTCATTTAATTCATACATGGCAACACTATAAAAAATAAATCATTTTTGCACACAGCTTAAAGCTGTGTGTTTTTTTTGTTTGAAATAAGCTGTTTTTGAATAGTTCATTTTGCGTAGCCATTTAGAAACTTAATAAAAGTTACAAATTGGTAAATATAGTGTTAAGAATTATTATCAAAAAAGGAAGAATCTCCCATATGTGGTACTATAATAAGGTAATTATTTATATCATATAAAGGGGAATAAAAATGAAAAGAGAAACAAAAATAATTGTATCACTATTACTTATAGTGGTAATGGTGCTCAGCCTTTCATTTGCTGATCAGCTTGTTCGTGTGGCTTCAGTAAAAAATGCAGCGGCTGGAGCAGTTACTAGATTTGCTGGTTCTTTGCCTGGAACAACTGGTAACAGGTCTAATAGTGGCGGATCAAATAATGGAACGAAAACATTGACGGGAGCAACTATGTCATATCCGTCACATACTCTTCAAGTTGGAAGAACAATGAGCTTATCTTCATGGTCTGCACTTCCAGGAGGATCCCAAGTCTCAAGTAGAACATTTAGCTCATCTAACGCTATTGTTGCTACGGTAAACAACTCTGGTGTAATAACAGCTAAAAGCACAGGAACAGCCGTAATTGTGATGACATTAAAACAAGGAAGTACATCAAAAACAGCTTCTTGGAGTCTTACGGTAGTCGCTGGCACAACTCCAACACCTCCATTAACAAGAATGCCTACACCTGCTCCGATAGTAACAACTTCATCTGCACCAATATCATCTGTGTCTCTTTCTTATCAAACGCATACTGTTGAAGTTGGTAAATCTATAAATGGAATGTGGACTATTCAACCTACAAATGCAACAGCTGACGAAAAGATTTTTACGTCTTCGAATTCAAATGTTGCTAGAGTTAGTTCAAGAGGTGAAGTTACTGGCGTTAAGCCAGGTAATGCAACGATAAAATTAACTGTTAAACAAGGTAGTAGAAGTAAAACTGCTACTTTTAGTGTTACAGTTGTAGCTGCTACTAATACACCTACAACTACGACTATACTTACACCTGCACCAATGGTGACTGCTAGCTCTTTTAATGTTTTTTTTGAATCTGATAGTGAAGAGATGGGTGTTAGAGATACTCTACATAACAATTTACTTATTAATGGTGTCGATCGTTCTAATGTAACAATAACCTATTCGTCTTCTAATAAGAATATTGTAACTGTAACTGATTCGGGAGTAGTAACAGGAAAGAAAGCTGGTACTGCTATAATTACTGCTAAAGTTCAAATTAAAGGAACAACAACATATAAAACTGCAACATTTAGAATTGTAGTTGTTGATTCTTTACCAATAAATACTCCTTCTGGAGCTTTCACGGCTCAATTAGATAAAACTATGGTTACCTTGTATACAAAAGAAACAGCTTCTATAAAGGGTTCTTATACAGGAAATGGCAATACGACAGTTAACCAAACATATACGTCTTCTAATACTGGGGTTGCAACAGTAAGTTCTTCTGGTCTAATAACTGGTAAAAAAGCAGGAACTGCTATTATAACATATAGAGCTCAAATAAGCGGAACAACAACTTATAAAACAGCAACATGTACTGTAACAGTACGAGGTGCAACAAATACAACGGGAATTCCAACTGCTACACCGTTTAGAACTGCTACTGCGCCTTTCCTTGCTTCACTAGATAGGTCTTCTGTAAGCTTGAGTGAAAATCAAACAGTTCAATTAAAAGGGACATATACAGGTAATCAAGGCGCATCAGTAACAGAAACTTATACTTCGTCAAATACAAGTGTCGCAACAGTTAGTTCTTCTGGAAAAGTAACAGCTAAAAAAGTAGGAAACGCAACGATATCATATAGAGTTCAAATTACTGGAACAACAACTTATAAAACAGCAACATGTACTGTAACAGTACGAGGTGCAACAAGAACAACGGGAACTCCAACTGTTACACCATTTAGAACTGGTACTGCACCTTTACTTGCTTCACTAGATAGGTCTTCTGTAAGCTTGAGTGAAAATCAAACAGTTCAATTAAATGGAACATATACAGGTAATCAAGGCGCGTCAGTAACAGAAACTTATACTTCGTCAAATACAAGTGTCGCAACAGTTAGTTCTTCTGGAAGAGTAACAGCTAAAAAAGTAGGAAACGCAATAATAACATATAGAGTTCAAATTACTGGAACAACAACTTATAAAACAGCAGCATGTATTGTAACAGTAGGAGCCACAGCAACAGAAACAGCATCTAATCACTTATATAAAACAGATGGAAGATTAGCTAAAAATGAGATTGCACATTGGCAAAGATGTGTATATAGTGGGTGCAATGTGCCTACACACAAGAATGGCACTGGTATAGATGTCAGTGGATATGCTTTGCATGATTTTGATAAGAGTAAGAGAGATGGTGTTTGTAGGGTTGCATCTTGTAAATATAAATGCACGCACCCAGATTCAAAAATCACATGGTCAACTTTTGAAAGTCACAATAATACGGTAGTAATTCAAGTTGGAATTTGTTCATTATGTGGAAACAATACATCTACAAGAACAGTTAATGTTCAAACGATTGCTGATGGTGAAACTACCACAAATCACTATTATACTAATGATGGTATAACACGTGATTATAATCAGAAGGCACACTGGTTTAAATGCTTATATCCAGGTTGTAGAATGGCAGCCCATTTGAATGGCAGTGCTGCAACTATTAATGGCTATGCTAAGCATGAGATTAATCCTAATACTGGAAAATGTATTTATTGCCTTGCTGAATGCACTCATCAATGGTCACAGTGGGCTAAATGGGATTTTACAAGTGAACCTTTTAGATATTGTGTAAAGTGCAATTATTCAGAATACCGCAATAGCAATCATAATGTGCTTACGAATTGTGATCATAAGAACACTTCAACTTATGTAACTTATGCTAATTTTGATTCATCAAGACATCAAATTTGCTCATATTGTTTCCGTTGTGATGCTTTACTTTCAACCAATTATGCTAATCATGTATGGGATAATTTGGATGAGAATTCTAGTATTTGCTATATTTGTTGGACTACAAGAGAGGATAAATAGAAAAATGCATAAACTATGTATTTAGCAAAATTAGTGTAATATTATAAATAGTTAATGTAATAATTATAAAAGGGTAGCAAGCTCTCAAAGACTGCTACCCTTTAAAAATGACAATTTTTATAATAATGGTGACAAGAGTTTTAACAAACTTGTTTTTATTCGAACAACTAAAGGTATTTTTAGTTCAAATCCATTTTTAACTTCTAAGGAAACGTCTTTGATTTTGATAAAAATGTCGAGCAGTGCTCGCCGCTATACCCGTTTTATTACAAAGAGATTAAATAAAAAGCAAGAGTTTGTTACAAATAACAAAATTAGAAGTTTATTAATTACACTATTATTATGAAATTGTAAAATTAATATGAAATTGAAAGGGAGAAAAATAATGAGAAAAAGAAGCTTACTATTCTTGACATTGTGTGTCACGTTCTTGTTAGTTAATATCGCTTTTGCAGTTCCTATCAAAAGTTTTAAAACAAATCTTGTTAAAACGATTAAAGGAGGTGCAACAAGAGTAATTTCAACATCAAATACAAATAACTCCTTGCGCTCAGCTACAACACCATCTTTAACTGCGGAAACGGTATCAAGACATGCATATAAAAAAGGAAGTGTTTGGCAAAAAGATGGTTCTATGCATTGGTATAAATGTGCTTATTCAGGGTGTACAATTGCTAATCACGGTAAAGGTTTAGTTGCGGCCTCAAGTGGATTCCATAGGTTTAATTCATCAAATACATGTACGGTTTGTAGTTATGTAGTAGTTCAAGTACCAACTCGAACTCCAACCACAGAAACAGTATCAAGACATGCATATAAAAAAGGAAGTGTTTGGCAAAAAGATGGTTCTATGCATTGGTATAAATGTGCTTATTCAGGGTGTACAATTGCTAATCACGGTAAAGGTTTAGTTGCGG
>JAEEGL012627724.1_pt1 | contig 47204 bp, 44 predicted proteins | sample 9134231 | NCBI WGS metagenome assembly JAEEGL01 (sample SAMN16246548, study PRJNA631951) | gut metagenome | biome: gut microbiome; feature: rumen; material: fiber-attached | host: Bos | place: Iran: Karaj | collected 2018-10
CTCATCAGCGATGAGACATCCTCCGGCTTGAGATCAGAATAGGTTTCCCCGACCATGACCGCCCTATGTCCTCGTCCGTATTTTAGCATAACCCTCTCGGTTCCGAGGACGGACACGGGGCACACGGATTATATATTTGAATATCTGTTCATTTGAACAAACATTCAAATGAAGGGTTACGATGTCGGGCGAACATTGCATCTGCGAGACAGAGGGTTTCAACGAGAAGATAAAGGCCGGTATGCTGGATGACGATACGTTCATGGATCTGTCGGACCTGTTCAAGCTGTTCGGGGACAGTACGCGTCTCCGCATCCTCTGGACGCTCAAGGGCAACGAGATGTGCGTGGACTCGATCAGCACCGCACTCGGGGTCTCGGTCTCGGCGGTATCCCATCAGCTGAAGGCACTCAAGAACGCCAACCTCGTCCGTTCCAGACGCGACGGGAAGTGGATCTACTACTCCCTCTGCGATGAGCACGTCGAATCTCTTCTGAGCATCGCCATCGAGCATCTGAGGGAGGGTCCGGAGTGAGGGTCCACTACCGCATCGAGATCGACTGCGCCAACTGTGCCAGAGAGGTGGAGGAGGCCCTCAACAGGATCGAATCCGTAGACGGTGTGTCGATAGATTACATCGACAAGAGGATGATCGTGGACGTCCCCGATTCCTCCGCGGAGAACTATCCTGACATCGAGAGGGAGATCATCAGGGTCTCCCACGACACCGAGCCCGACTTCCAGATGTGGCCGATGGATGACGAGGAGGAGGACGAGGACGAGGAGATAAGGTTCCCTCTCGGGATCATCGTCGGTTCGGTCTTCCTGTTGGCAGGTCTGTTCATAGAATTGTTCGTGGAGAAGGAGATCAACGGATATCTGCTCAGGGCTGTGTTCTTAGTAGGTCTGATCATCACGGGACACAGGGTGTTCGTCAACGCTCTGAAGAACATCGCCGGCAGGAGCTTCCTGGACGAGAACTTCCTCATGGCCCTGGCCACGCTCTCGGCGCTGGCCATAGGGTATTGGACGGAATCCGTGGCGATCATGGTGTTCTTCATGATAGGCGAGTACTTCGAGGAACGTGCCGTCAGCAGGTCCAGATCGTACGTCAAGGCGTTGGTCAGCCTCAAAGCACCGTATTCGACGGTGGTCCGCGACGGGAAGGAATCCCTGGTCAGGACGGAATCTGTGGCGGTCGGAGAGACACTGATCGTCAGGCCGGGTCAGATGGTGCCCATCGACGGCACCGTGGTCTCCGGGGAGAGCTTCATGGACACCAAGACCATGACCGGCGAACCCGTTCCCAGGCACGTTTCCGAAGGCGATGAGGTGCTCAGCGGATACGTGAACACCGATTCCCTCATCAGGATAAGAACGATCCGTCCGTACAAGGATTCGGCGGCGGCCAAGGTGCTGTCGCTGATCGAGGATTCCTACGTCAGGAAGTCCGCGTCGGAGAGGTTCATCACCAAATTCGCCAGATACTACACGCCCATCGTCGTCCTCTGCGCCGCGATAATAGCCGCGGTGCCGTCACTGATAGATCCGGGATCATGGACGGATTGGGCGTACAAGGGGATAGTGTTCCTGGTGGTCTCGTGTCCCTGCGCCCTCGTGGTCTCCGTCCCGCTGACCTATTTCTGCGGTATAGGCAACGCATCGAGGCACGGCATACTCGTCAAAGGGAGCAGCTACATCGAAGCGATCTCCAAGGCCAGAACCGTCGTATTCGATAAGACAGGTACCCTCACCCGCGGGGAGTTCTGTGTGGTCAGGGTGGAGCCCGTCGGCATGACCGAGGAGGAGCTCATAAGGTACACCGCATCGGCGGAATCGCATTCCAACCATCCCATCGCAAAGTCCATCTGCCGCTACGCGGGGGAACAGGACAGCACCGTCACCGATGACAGGCACGTGCCCGGAAAGGGTATGACCGCCACGGTGGACGGTCGCAGGGTCGCCGCCGGCAGCATCTCTCTGATGGAATCCCTCGGGATCACCGGTATCCGGGAGACGGATGAGCCCGGTACGCACGTCCATGTGTCCGTCGACGGAGTCTACGCCGGTCACATCCTGATCTCCGACGTCCTGAAGGAGGATTCCGCGGAGGCCGTATCCGAGCTGCGCGGGATGGGCGTCCGGACGTTCATGCTCACCGGCGACAGCAGGCGGGCAGGCGAGGCCATCTCGAAGGAATTGGGTCTGGACGGCTGCGAGGCGGAACTTCTCCCGGAGGACAAGACCGGGAGGCTGGAGGCCATAATGGCGGACGCCGAGGGCACCACGCTGTTCGTGGGGGACGGCATCAACGACGCACCGTCCCTGGCAAGGGCGGATGTAGGGATTGCAATGGGGAACCTCGGTTCGGACGCGGCGATCGAGGCCGCCGACATGGTGATAGTGGACGATTCGCCCTCCAAGGTACCCGATGCGATCGCGATCTCCAAGAGGACGCAGTCCATCGTATGGCAGAACATAATCTTCGCCCTGGGGGTCAAGTTTATCATACTGGGTCTTACGACCTTCACCGATCTCATCAGCATGTGGATTGCCGTGGTCGGCGATGTCGGGGTACTGATCCTTGCGGTAGCCAATGCCACCCGTGCGTTGGGAGGCATGAGGGCCGCTGAGGGGGCCGATGCATGTTCCTGCGGCGAAGGGGAATGCCACTGCCGCGATGAGCATCACTGTCACGACGTCGACCGCGAGTGACAAGTATCTAATCCGCGGGAACCGTTCCCGTATCCATGAAGGTCTCCGAGATCATACGCCCGGTCAAGGACGGATGCGAACTGGACGTCCTGGTATCCCCCAGGTCCAACAGGTCCGGTCCCGAAGGCGTGGACGAATGGAGGAGGATGCTCATCCTGCGCGTACGCGCCCCGCCGCTGGACGGAAGGGCGAACAAGGAGGTGGAGGCCACCCTCTCGGAGATCACCGGTTTCAGATGTCAGGTGGTCCGCGGTCAGACCAGCAGGCAGAAGACCGTCATGATCGGCGGTCCCGCGGAGACGGTCGTATCCAAACTGGAGGATCGATGAACGACCGCGAGCGCCTGGAGTACATAGATGCGATACTTGACGAGCTGTCCGAGATGGCGGAGGAGCGCGTCCTGCTGATAGAGGGACTGAAGGACCGTGCCGCCCTGGGGCATCTCATCGGCGATTTCAGATGCATCATGGTGCAGAGGGAGGGCGGTCCCCTGAGGGCGGCGGAATCCCTCTACGATTCAGGGGACAGGGCAGTGATCCTCACCGACTGGGACAGTAAGGGCGAGGCGATAGCCGCGGACCTGGAGCACCACCTGGGGGCACTCGGTGTCGAATACGACAGCAGCATCCGCAGGCGCCTCGGCGACCTGTGCCGCAAGGACATCAAGGACATCGAGTCCCTCGACTCCCTTTACGCGCGCCTGAGCGCAATGATTTAAGGGAGGGAAGCCGATACCGAATGACGGATGTCAGAGAAGGGGCTGTTCATTGTCCTCGAGGGGATCGACGGGTCGGGAAAGACCACGTTGGCCCGGGCCCTAAAGTGCGAACTGGAATCCGTCATGGGGATGGACGTCGTTATCACGGCCGAGCCTACCGACGGTCCCGTGGGTTCGCTGCTCAGGGGAGAGACGGTCGACAGTCCGGCAGCCGAGGCGATGCTGTTCGTCGCGGACCGTGCCTGCCACACCGATGAGATAAGGAAGCTCACGGAAAGGGGGATAACGGTGATCTGCGACAGGTATTACGCATCCACCCTCGCCTATCAGTCGGCATCCCTCTCGGGACCTGACCTCGACTATGATCTGCTGGTGCAGATGAACATGGCGGTGACGGCCGAACCGGACATAACGATCCTCCTGGACCTGGATCCGGAGGTCTCCAACGGCCGCGTGGACAGCAGAGGGGAACAGAAGAGCAAGTTCGAGCGTCTGGAGTACCAGAAGCGCGTGCGCGAGAACTATCTGAGGATAGCGAAGGAACGCGGGTTCAGCGTACTGGACGCATCAAAGTCCCCGGAGCAGCTGTGCTCCGAGGCATTCAAACTCGTTAAGGAGAAGAGGTGAGACAATGCATCCGGCAGAGGAGATATTTTGCGAGAAGAGCAACAAGCTCAGGGGAAAGACAGTGGTCATAGGGATAACGGGCAGCATCGCCGCGACGGAATGCTTCTCGACCATCAGGGAGCTGATACGCCACGGTGCGAAGGTCATCCCCGTGATGACCCCTGAGGCACAGAAGATCATCACCCCTCTTTCCATCGAGTTCGCGTCCGGACACAAGCCGATCACCGAGCTCACCGGACAGACGGAGCACGTCCAGCTCTTCGAGGGAGGTGTGGCGGATGCCCTGCTCATCTATCCCGCGACGGCGAACACCATCTCCAAGATAGCCTCGGGCATCGACGACACCTCGGTGACCTCCATGGCGACGGTCGCATTGGGAGCAGGCATCCCCGTGGCGATCGCACCCGCGATGCACAACTCCATGATCGAGAACCCCGCCGTCAAGGCCAACATAGAGAAGCTGAAGTCTTGGGGTGTATCCTTCATCGGACCCCACATCAAGGACAACAGGGCGAAGGTGGCCAGCAAGGACGAGATCGTGGCATGGGTGTTCAGGCTCACGTCCAAGGACGACCTCTCCTCGAAGAAGATCCTGGTCATCGGAGGCCGCAGCGAGGAGCCCATCGACTCCATGAGGATAATCACCAACCGTTCCACCGGTCTCATGGCCCTCAGGCTGGCAGAGAGGGCGTTCTCCCGCGGTTCCGACGTGGAGCTGTGGATGGGAGGCGCCAGCGTCATCTTCCCCGAGTACCTGAAGACCAAGAGGTTCGAGACCGTGGACGACCTGATCAAGATGGTCGACTCCATAGACCATGACATAGTCATAGTGCCCGCGGCACTGGCGGACTTCACCCCCGAACACGTGGCGGACGGCAAGATCCCCAGCGACATAGAGTTCGACGTGAGCCTCAGGCCCGTGCAGAAGGTGCTTCCGCTCATCAGGAAGAAGTGCAAGACCGTCATCGGATTCAAAGCGGAATCGGGACTGTCCAGGGCGGACCTGATCGCGAAGGCGAGGTCCAGGCTCGAAGCTTACGACCTGGCAGCGGTGGTCGCCAACGACGTGGACGTCGCCGGGAAGTCGTCCACGACCGCCATCCTGGTCACCAGGGACAGGGAGACGGACATCACCGGAAAGAAGACCAAGGTCTCCGATGCCATCCTGGACTACTGCGTAGGACTCCAATGATCTCCGCGTTCTGTCCCGGTCACGTGACCTGTTTCTTCCATCCGGTCAGGACCGGGGATCCGGGGACCACGGGGTCCCGCGGTGCCGGACTGCGTCTGTCGCTGGGCACCACGGTCATGATGGAGGAGCGTACCGACGGCCGTCTCGAGATAACGATGGACGGTGCGCTCTCCGAAGCGCCGGTCACCCGCAGGGTGATCTCCCAGATCCTTCCCGGGAGAGGTCTCGACATCACGATAGAGAACGAACTGCCCGTCGGACAGGGTTTCGGTATGTCCGCCTCCGGTGCCATCGCAGCAGCGTTATGTGCATGCGAGATAGCCGGAATCGATCACGGGGAGGCGTTCCGTTACGCCCACATCGCCGAGGTCGTCGAGGGAGGAGGGCTGGGGGACGTCGCAGCCATCGCATGCAACGGCCATCAGCCGGTCAGGGTCAGACCCGGACTCCCTCCGTACGGAGAGGTCGTGGATACCGGACTGAGGATCGAAAGGCTCACCCTCGCCGTGGTCGGTGATAAACTGAGCACGGCACCGGTCATAAATGACCCAGACATGCAGAGGAGGATGTCCGAGATAGGGAGCGGGATGGTAGACGCTTACATGAAGGGGCCGTCGTTGGATCTCCTTTTCAGATTGTCCCGTCAGTTCTCGTCGTCCATGGGCCTGGAGGCCGACGGGGTCAGGAAGGCCCTTGATAGATTGAACGGGAGGTCCCCGGCGGGGATGTGCATGCTGGGCCACAGCATCTTCACCACCCTGCCATCCGACGAGGTCCGCGAATTGTTGGGAGACGTTCCCGTATTCTCCCTGTCCACATCGGACATACCCGCGTTCATTCAAAGAGAGTGAAGAGCTGGTCGTCCCCGTCCACGTCCCACAGGCCGATGCGGGCGCCGCAGTCCAGCCATCCGTGCGCGTAGTTGACGGATGCGAAGGCGGTAACGAAATCCCCCTGCTCCCTGTAGTACTTGGCATCGCTGTAGTAGGAGTTGGCCATGGTGAGGAAGTCGTCGGCGAGCCTCTTGCTGAAGGACCTCTCCGGGGTCACCACCTTGATCTTCTCCAGTGCGCGTCTCGTGATATCGAGGTATCTGTCGATCTTCTGTTCGGTTATGACGTCATTCATCGCTGTCGTCCTCCAGTATCTGTACGCTGGCGCCTCCGTGCCTGGTCTCCCTGGGCCTCACGTCCACCAGCAGCGGCGTCTGGATCCCAGCTCCCACCACCAGGGCGGTCCCGATGGGCAGATTTGCTATGTCCTGCTCCATCCCGCTGGTCAGTCCTTCCACGGATGCGGATATGGCCTTAAGGTCGTTGGGGTTGGTCACCTTCAGTATGATCTGCGTTCCGCACTGGCTGAGCACGTTCTTGTCGATCTTGGCCGGTCTCTGGCTGATGACCATCAGTCCGAGACCGAACTTCCTGCCCTCGGATGCTATCGTGATCAGTGATTTCTTGCAGGCCGTGGACTCCGTCTGCGGACAGTAGTTGTGCGCTTCCTCCAGCACGAGCATCATCGGCGGGATGCGTTCGGCCTTCCTCATCTCGAACAGCATGGTGCCCAGGCGTCTGACGATGATCTGCTGTATGTCGGGTGAGTATCCCTTGAGGTTGATGATGGTGGTCTTCCCCTTCTGCACAAGGTCGCTGAGGCTGTTCCCCTTGTCGGCGAACAGGCGCAGGCTGTCCAGGGACTGCAGGTCCCTGATGAGCGCATAGTGCTTGGCGGAGTCTATCGACGAGACCTCCGCGATCAGGTCGGGGATGCCGTAGAAGTCCTTCTTCGACTTGACGTTCTCGATGGCCTTCGAAAGTGCCAGTATGCTCGTCTTCGAGTCGGACGAGGCACATAGTTCCATGATGTCCCTCGCGTCGAGGGAACGGAGCGTGAACCTCAGCGGGCGGACGTCGAGGTCCTCGTTCATCCCGTACTCCAGGATGGATTCCTCGTAGGAGCGGGGCATGGTGCCGAAGCGCATGTCGCCCTTCCCGTCGGCGGGGTCCCTCATCGCTCCGTATTCTCCGTGGGGGTCCACGATCATGCATGTGACGCCGTGCTTCATCAGCTCCTCGACTATGTCGCCGGAGATGTAGCTCTTACCCCCTCCGGTCTTGGCCAGTATGCTGACGTGCCTCTGGACCATGCTGTTGATGTCCAGCATTATGCGGAGGTCGTAGTTCCTGAGCATACCGATGTACGCGCACCTGTGGGCGTCGTCCTTGAGCCCGACGATCTTCTTGATGAACTGGGGGTCCGAGACCCTGACGTCGCACCCTACCGCGAACGGCGACCTGGGTGCGTTCAGCAGCCCGTTGGTGTCCCTGTATCCTATGACCGTGGCGGTGGCGATGACCCTCTCGTCGATCCTGTCGTCGTCCCTTTCCAGGCTCCTGTCCAGGGTGTAGTTGGACTTCCTGATGATGCTGTCGATCTGACAGAGCACCGGACCGCAGTCGGGGTGCTCCACCGTGATGTAATCCGAGCGCTCCGCATGGCCGATCATGCTGAACTTGAACGAGTTGGTGCCTACGTCGCCGTAGATCGTACCTATCACGGACGGGTCCTTGATACCGTCCGATTCGATCCTCGTGATGTCCATCTGAACCATGCAAGTGCTCCCGTACACCCTATACGCGTGCTCGTCTTAATTGTTATCCCCGCTCGGCGATACGGGGAAAAGGACGTCCGCCCGCCGTCAGCGGAGTCTCCTTTTATCCGCCTCAGTCGCGCGCATGACAGATTTAAAGTACGATAGCGCGTTCCTGCACCCATGATAGTGATTGGTGGCTCCGCCTCCACAGATTTGGCAAAAGGCATAGCGTCCGAACTGGACTGCGAGTACATCGAGGCCGTCACGGTTAGATTCCCCGACGGCGAGTGTTACACGAGGATCGACCGTGAGGCACTGGAGGATGACGTGGTCATCGTACAGAACACCTACCCCGACGGGAACCTCATAGAGATGCTCCTGCTCGAGGACGTGGCCAAGAGACTGAAGGCGAAGACGATCACCCTCGTGATACCCTACTTCGGATATGCCAGACAGGACAGGGTCTTCAAGAACGGAGAGCCCGAGTCCGCCAAGGTCATGTGCGAGATCCTCGGCATGAAGGCCGACAGGGTCATCACCGTGGACATCCACAAGGAGGACACCCTCGGCGCCTTCAAGTGCAGGACGAAGGACGTCAAGGCCGCCGAAGCCATCGCCGACTACTTCATGGACAAGGGAATCGACCTCGTCATGTCGCCCGACATCGGAGCGGCCGGACGCGCGGAGGACGTCGGTAAGAGGCTGGGCGTGGAGTACGATCACCTCAACAAGACCAGGCTGTCCGGAACCGAGGTGCAGATCAAGCCCGCCAACTCCGACTGCACCGGCAAGAGCGTGCTCATCGTCGATGACATGATCTCCACCGGAGGGACTATCATCGCCGCCAACCAGCAGCTGAAGGAGGCCGGAGCCAAATCTGTCTCCGTCGCATGCACCCACGGCGTCTTCGTGAACAACGCAATCCAGAGGCTCATGGGATCCTCCCTTGACGGCATCTTCTGCTGCAACACCCTCCAGAACGAGGTCTCCAAGATCTCGGTGGCGAAATCCATCGCCAAAGCCATCAGGGAGTGAACCGATGTCGAAGTTCGAGAACTACAACGAGTGGTACCTCGACATGGTCGAGAAGGCCAAGCTCTCCGACAAGAGGTACCCCATCAAGGGAATGAACGTCTGGACCCCCTACGGATGGAAGATCATGAGGTTCGTGGACACGTACCTCAGGGAGGAGCTGGACGGCACTAATCATGATGAGGTCTGCTTCCCCCTCTTCATCCCCGAGACCGAGTTCAAGAAGGAGAAGGACCACATCAAGGGATTCGACTCCGAGGTTTTCTGGGTGACCAAGGCCGGAAACAACGAGCTGGATGTCCCCCTGGTCGTCAGGCCTACCTCCGAGACCGCAATGTATCCCATGTTCTCGCTGTGGATTAGGTCCCACCAGGACCTGCCACTGAAGGTCTATCAGATCGTCAACACATTCCGTTACGAGACCAAGCAGACCCGTCCCTTCATGCGCGTGAGGGAGATCCACTTCTTCGAGTCGCACACCTGCCACGACACCGAGGAGGATGCACAGTGCCAGGTGGAGGAGGACCTCGGTATCGTCAAGAGGCTGATGGACAGGCTCTGCCTGCCGTACTTCCTGCTCAGGCGCACGGATTGGGACAAGTTCCCCGGTGCGCACTACACCGTCGGTATCGACACCGTCATGCCCAACCACAGGACGCTGCAGCTGGGTTCGGTCCACCACTACAGGACCAACTTCTCCAAGCCGTACAACATCACCTACGAGGACGAGAACGGCGACCACCCCTACGTCCACCAGACCACCTACGGTATGAGCGAGAGGCTTCTGGGAGCGATCATCAGCGTCCACGGAGACGATTCGGGACTCATCCTCCCGCCGGCAGTGGCACCCTTCCAGGTAGTCATCATCCCCATCCTCTCCAAGAAGAACGCCGACGAGGTCACCAAGGCATGCGTCGCCGTCAAGGACAAACTGGCGGCGGCCGGATTCCGTGTGAAGCTCGACGACAGGGACGACCGCCCCGGAAGCAAGTTCTTCGACTGGGAGATCAAGGGCGTCCCGCTCAGGTTCGAGATCGGCGGACGCGACATCGAGAACGGCGTGGTCACCTTCGCGAGGAGGGACAACGGCGAGAAGGGAACCGTCGCACTGGATTCGCTGGTCCCCGGTACCCAGCTGATCCTCGACCAGATCGCGGACAGCCTCAGGGCAAAGGCCTGGGAGTTCCAGAAGGGAGCCGTCAGGGCGATCGAGTCCATGGACGAGATCCCCAAGGACGAGACCAAGGGTGCCTCCGAGACCAACATCAAGGAGGATTCGCTGGACCTCCGCGTCTACAGCTTCGGCTGGTGCGGATGCGAGGAGTGCGGCCACAGGTTCGAGGACGAGCACGACATCAAGATCCTCGGTACCCCGTACCTCCCCGGAGACGAGTACGACGGAAAGTGCATCGTCTGCGGCAAGCCCACCAAGCTCAAGGCCTACGCAGCCCGCACGATGTGAACCGTAGACATCTGGCACTTATGCCCCCGTATCGCCGGGGGCATAGCAACCCTTAAACGGGACGCAACCCATCATCGGCCATGGCATTCGAGGAGAATGAGTTCATCTATCTGGTCGATTCGGGGAACAACAGGCACTGGCTCAGGGTTTCCTATTCCATGATCAAGGTCCCATCGCTGGGCACCATCGACGGCGAGAGGTTCCGCGAGATGGACGACGGTTCCTCCATGACCGTCGCCGGAAAGACGTTCACCGCCTTCCGTCCCGGTACGATGGAACTCGTCGAATCCCTCGAGAGGGGTGCGCAGATCATCACCCCGAAGGACGCCGCGACCATACTTCTGTACACGGACATCAAGGCCGGCGACAGGGTACTGGAGGTCGGTGCCGGTTCCGGTGCGATGACCATCGCACTCCTCAGAGCCGTATCCTCCTCCGGCCACGTGCACACGCTGGAGTTCAAGGAGGAGAACGCCGCACTGGCCCGCCGCAACATCAGGCGCGCGGGACTGGAGGGCAACTGGACCTGCCAGATCGGCGACGCCAGGGATGCCAAGGTTGAGGATTACACCGCCGACGCCCTCATGATGGACATGCCCGACCCCGAGAACGCCATCGACAACCTGTCTCCCGTCCTCCGTTCCGGAGGAAGGGTGTGCGCATACATCCCCAACACTAACCAGCTGGAGCTCATTGTCAACGCCCTCCGCGATAGGGGATTCAGCGACGTCTTCGCGCTGGAGAACATCCAGAGGGAGATGGAGGTCCATCCCGGAGGCGTGAGGCCGTCGTACAAGATGCTCGGCCACACCGCCTATCTGGTCTTCGGAAGGAAGCGCGGCATTTAAGAGGGCGTGCGCGCACGTGCGCCCGACGCCAACTTATATTATTATGAGACGATACCTGGCCAATGACAGTTATCGAAGTAAGAATCGAACTCAAGAAAGGTGTCGCCGACCCCGTCGGCAAGAACACCAAGAAGACGCTGGAATCCCTCGGTTTCCAGGGTGTCACCGCGGTAAGGTCCATCAAATTCTTCGAGATGGACATCGACGCACCCGCCGACAAGGCCAAGGCCATGGCGGAAGAGATGTGCGAGAAGCTCCTCGCAAACCCGGTCATTGAGAACTACGCGGTCACCGTGAGATGATCACATGTCCGCAGACAGGCTCATGATCAAACGCGATGTCCCGTTCCCGCTCTTCGACATAGACATCCTGTCCGCAACGGACGACGAGCTCAAGGAGCTGTCGGCCGAACTCGGGCTCAGTCTTTCGCTGGACGAGATGAAGGTCATCGCCGGTTACTTCAGGAAGGAGGGCAGGAACCCCACCGACATCGAGCTGCAGTCCCTCGGCCAGGCATGGAGCGAGCACTGCTGCTACAAGAGTTCGAAGAACATCCTCAAGGAATTCGTCTTCGCAATCGACCACCCCGACATCCTCTCCAGAGGGGATGCCGGAGTGATGGTGTTCGACGACGATTACGGATACGCACTGAGGATCGAGAGCCACAACCACCCCTCGGCGATCGAGCCCTACGGAGGCGCGGCCACAGGTATAGGGGGAATCCTCAGGGACGTCATATGCATGGGCGCACAGCCCATCGGACTGGTCGACCCCCTCTGCTTCGGACCCATCGACACCACCGAGGAGCTGCCCAAGGGCATCAAGCACCCCAGATATCTCGCGAGCGGAGTGGTCTCCGGTATCAGGGACTACGGCAACCGTATGGGAGTACCCACGATCTCCGGAGGATTCTTCTTCGATGAGAAGTACACCGGTAACTGTCTTGTGAACGTGGGATGCCTCGGTATCGTGAAGAGGGATGTCCTCATGAAGAACTACGCGGGAGGACCCGGAGAGGTCATGATCCTGCTGGGAGGATACACCGGACGCGACGGTATCCACGGAGTCACATTCGCTTCAGCGGACCTCACATCCACCTCGGACAAGGACTCGAGGGGAGCTGTTCAGTTGGGAGATCCGATCACAAAGGAGCCCACCCTCCACGCCTGCATCGAGGTGGCGGAGAAGAAGCTCATCACCGGTATGAAGGACCTCGGAGGAGGAGGACTCAGCTGCGTCATCGGAGAGATGGCGCTGGACGCCGGATGCGGAGCGGACGTGGACCTTGACAAGGTGCCGCTCAAGGAGGCCGGACTGGCACCCTGGGAGATCTGGGTGTCAGAGTCCCAGGAGAGGATGATGGTCACATGCAAGCCCGAGAACGTCGACAGGATCCTGGAGATCTTCGACATGTGGGACGTTCCGGCGACCGTGGTCGCGAAGACCACCGACATCCCGCACACCCGCATCTTCTGGAAGGGACAGCTGATCTTCGACATGGATCTCGAGTTCCTCACCGGAGGACCGGTCTACAACCGTCCCTACGAACTGCCCAAGACCCTCTGCAAGTGCAGGGAGCAGTTCCCGATCCTGCCCTCGAACAACGAGGTCATCCTGAAGCTTCTGTCGGATCTGAACGTTGCTTCGAAGGAGTGGGCGATCCGCCAGTACGACCACGAGGTCCGTGCCGGCACCGTGATCAAGCCCATGGTGGGCAAGATGAACATGACCGGTCCCGGGGACGCGACCGTCCTCATGCCCGTACTGGGCAGATGGAAGGGACTGGCCGCGGCGGTCGGATGCAACCCCTGGTTCTGCGAGGGCAACCCCTACAGGGGAGCCATGGGATGCATCGACGAGACCTGCCGTAACATAGTGGCGGTAGGTGCGAGGCCCCATGCGTTCACCGACTGTCTCAATTTCGGCAACCCCGAGAAGCCGGAGAGGCTCGGAGTGTTCAGGGAGGCCGTCAGAGGACTCGGAGAGATATGCAAGAAGCTCGGTCTCCCGATCCCGTCGGGTAACGTCAGTCTCTACAACGAGGCACCCGGAGGACACAACATCCTCCCGACCCCGATGATCCTCGGAACCGGACTCATCGACGACGTCCGCAAAGCCGTATCCGCGGATTTCAAGGAAGCGGGCAACAGCATCTTCATCGTAGGCAAGACGAAGGACGAGATGGGAGGTTCGCTCCTGTTCCGCAAGTTCTCAGGAGTCGAGGGAGATGTGCCTGAGGTCGATGTCGATTATCTCAAGAGCATGATGGACAAGATGCTCTCCGCCATGGACAAGGGCCTCGTGCGCGCATGCCACGACTGTTCCGACGGAGGCATGGCGGTATCCGTAGCGGAGATGTGCATCTCCGGCGACATCGGAGCCGAACTGGACATCTCCGGAATGGGCGACCTGGAGGACGTCAGGAAGCTGTACTCCGAGAGCAACACCCGCTGGATCGCGGAGGTCAGGCCCGAGAACGCTGAGGCGTTCAGGAAGATCATGGGCGACGATGCGGTATGCATCGGAAAGACCGGAGGCGACAGGCTGACCGTACCTTCCGCCGGCGTATCGCTGTCGGTGAAGGAGATGAGGAAGGCTTGGAACGATCCCATCTGGAACATCATGGGGGGAGCACAATGAAGGCATCCGACGTCAAGGTATGCGTCATACGCATCGAGGGTACCAACTGCGAGGACGAGATGGCCGAGGCATTCAGGATGGTCGGCGCATCCCCGGAGAAGGTCCACCTCAAACAGCTGACCGGACAGGCGCCCGCGGACATGAGGCGCAATCTTGAGGACTACGACATACTCGCATTCCCCGGAGGATTCTCCGCAGGGGACTACATCCGCGCGGGCGCGATATTCGCGGCCAGGATCAAGTCCGCCATCGGACCCCAGGTCCGCAGCTTCGTGGAGGCCGAGAAGCCCGTCCTCGGAGTGTGCAACGGATTCCAGATCCTGGTGGAACTGGGACTCCTGCCCGCGATGGAGGACTGCATGACCCCCGTGCCCACGGCGGCGCTGTACACCAACGATTCGGCCAGGTTCGAGTGCAGGCCCACCCTGCTCCGTAACGACAACCGCGGCAAGTGCCTGTTCACTTCGGCGTTCAGGCCGAAGCAGGTCGTCATGTTCCCGTCCGCCCACGCGGAGGGGAAGCTGATGAGCATGGACCCCAAGTTCGTCGACAAGCTGGAGCAGAACGACCAGATCGTCTTCAGATACGTCGCCGAGGACGGAGGCAAGCCCGCATATCCGTGGAACCCCAACGGGTCCCCGTCGGACATCGCAGGCATATGCAACCCCGCAGGCAACGTCATGGGACTCATGCCCCATCCCGAGCGTGTACTGACCAGGTTCACCCATCCGGACTGGACCAGGGGATACACCACCGAGGAGGGCGACGGACTCCTGGTCTTCAGGTCTGTCATGCAGAAGCTCGTGAAATGAACCTCAAATCGGGATTGGGCCGCATACAGGAGACGAAGCACCCGTTAGCGGTGCTCATAGTCCTCGGAGTCCTGCTGCGGCTCGTCCTGATGCCCCTTTTCTCATTCAACATAGACCTCACCTACTGGATGAAGGTCTTCGACCTCATAGACGGAGGCAACGACCTGTACTCCGTCGGAGGTTACTATTACACCCCGATCTGGGGTTACGTACTGGGCGCGATGGATGCGCTGGCACATCTTCTCGGCATCACCGATTTCGGTACCGTTGCGCCGGAGATGTACCCCTATCAGGGGAAGGATTACAGCATCTCCCCGTACATCACGTCGATAGCGTTCAACGTCCTGGTCAAGATTCCGCTGGTGCTCACCGACGTGGCCGTAGGATACCTCCTGTACGCATTCGTCAGGAGGATATCGGACAGGGGGAAGGCACTGATCGCCTGCGCCCTGTGGTTCCTCTGCCCGCTTACCGTGCTGGAATCCTCCGTCCATGCGATGTTCGACAACATGTCCGCCATGTTCATGCTCATGGCGTTCATCGCCGCATACGACCGCAAATACATCCTTGCGGGAGGCGTCTACAGCCTCGCGGTGCTGACCAAGTTCTTCCCGCTGTTCTTCGTGTTCCTGCTGATAGCGATCGTGTTCAGGAACGAAGGCATCAACATGTCCGCCATCAAGAACACCGCCAAGGCGATCGCTTCCGCGGTGGCTGTCATGCTGGTGATCGAGATCCCGCCCATCCTCAAGGGACAGTTCTGGGACACCGTCGACTTCCTGACCGAGAGGATCGGGGTCTCCGCCAGCACGCTGGATTCCCTGGGGATATGGTTCTTCGTGGGGCTGTTCGCATTCCTCTTCATCATCGGTGCGGTGCTGCATTACTTCTGCAGGATCCGTCCCGACATAGTCCGCACCCGTTTCCTGGAGGTAGACCCGGAGGTGCGCGAGGCCAAGATCCGCAAGATCGCGATCTGGACGGCCGGGGTCTTCACGGTGCTGATATTCCTCTACTCGGTGTATTCTCTGATAACGGCGAACAGCTTCGATTTCGTGGACCTGTTCAACCTCCTCGGCAAGAGGGCGGTCCTGCTGCTGTCGGTGTACACGCTCATACTGGAGGCGTACATCTCGTACAGGTTCCTGTTCAGCGGCGATGACGGGATCACGCCTTACCTGAGGGCGTTCATGCTCTCCGCCCTGGCGATATTCCTCTGGCCTCCCGCACCGCAGTACATAGTGGTCATACTTCCCGCGGTCGTGCTGTATGCGGCGGTCGCGGATGCCCGCTACATCAGACCGTATCTGCTGATGTGCGGGCTCATGGCGTTGTACGACGTCGTACTCGCCGGGCCGTCATCGATCTTCTCGCTGGCAGCGTACACGTCGCTGCTGGAGGTCTCCGCCCTCATCCCGATGGTCGATTTCGTCACATCGTACCTGTTCGGCGGTGTCCCGACCATCGCGGCGTTCATGGTCGTGTTCGGCGGAGCGGCGTACGTCTCGCTCCTGTATCTGCTGTATCTTTCATTCATCGCCAGGAGGCATCCGTCATGAGGAGGGGTGCCGCCGTCATCATGTCGGTGTTCGCGGTCTTCGTGATCGCGGGAGCATCGTTCGCCTACTATTACGAGCCCAACATCGGTTTCGGACTGGAGGACAGCGGGGACGGTACTGAGATAACCGTGTCCGGTTCCCTGCCCGCCGACGTACGCTACCGCGTGTTCTCCGACACCGCCGCACCCGAGAGGATATACCTCTTCGCCGACCCCGACTATCCCGGTGCGTTCCTGCCGTACAGGACCCAGGATAAGGTGCTGTCGTCCCTCAAGGACCTGATGTCCCGCCGCGGATACGACGGTGCGGAACTCATTGACGCGGAACGTCTGGCACAGTTGTGTTCCGATCCCTCTGCGGCATCATGCTCGGGCATCGTGATGATGAGCGGTGCGCTGCCGGAGACGATCTATCCGAACGATTCCGAGAACGGTCTGCTCACGTGGCTCTCCAACGGAGGCACGCTCTACTGGTCCGGTCCGGATATGGGGAGGTTCCGCGCACTGTCCAACGGACAGTGCATCGACACGGGGAAAGGTTACTTCGGCGACGGCGTCAACCATTCCGACGACATATACCTGGTCTCCGAGACCTCCGACGTGGCGGAGCTGATGGGATTCGTCAGTGCCGAGGCGCAGTACGGTCTCAGATCCGATTATCCCGGAAGCCGCGTACTGGGCCTTCACGGGGAGTATTCGTCGCTGTCCGTGGTCCACGTATCCGCAGGCAGGGTGTACATCCTCGGAAGCTTCCTCAATTCGCTGTACGTCGAGGACTTCTACACCTTCGCGGACATGATGGTCATCGGCATAACCGAGGACACCGTGATCAAGGATTCGGGGATCTACCACAAAGGATACGGAAAAGGGTCCTTCACGATAGACGGTACGTCCCCCGGGGACACGGTCTACGTTTCCGCCGGAAAGGCCACATCGGTCAGCGGAAGGCTGTTCCGCCTGTGACTCAAAGGTCGACGAGTATGTCGACGCGGTCGCCGTCGTCCAGACTGAGGGTGCGCCTGATGTGATACTGGCAGATGATCTCAAGGGTCTCCCTGTAATGGGACCTCTCCGGAACGACGATGGCGCAGTCCAGGTTCTTGATCTTGGCCCTGTAGGCGATGACGTTGCCGAAGGTCCTGCCCTCGCTGACGAATCCGTTGATGAGGATGCCCTTGTTCTTCCTGATGACGTCGATCTTGCCGACATCCTCGGGTATAATGTTGACGTTGAACGTTCCTTCGAACGGAGTGAATCCGAGCAGTTCCTTGATCTGATTGCTGTATCCCGGCTGGCAGATGTAGTATCCGCCCTCTCCCATACCCTGGGCGACCTCTCCGCGGATGACCATCTTGTCGGTGTTCTCGAATATCTTGCGGTATTCCATGTATTCCTTCTTCAGCAGCTCCGCTCCCTTAGGGGTGATGCGGATCTGCTGTTTCCTGGCACCGACGTCGCGCTCGATATACCTTTCTTCGAGCAGCTCGAGGATACGCTTGGAGGCGGACTGTTGACTCATCTCCAGAGCCTCTCCGAGCTCTCTCGATGAGACGGTAATGCTGTCTCTAAGTCCCCCAAGCAGAGCAATTTTCCTCAATGCGAAGGTGAACTTCTCTTCCATGTCCGGCCTTAAGTTTTAGGGATACTTAAATTTATACATCGGAAGAGGAAGACTCCTTCGGATGGATGATGAAAAATGGGAAAGAAGGGGTTTGTCGGGGCCCTTCAGGCTCCGAACCAGTTCTCTGACCTGAGCGAGAGGAGGATGCAGCAGAGGACGAGGATCGCCAGTGCGATCTCGACGAGTGCCATGACCAGTGTGAAGATCTCGACGATCGCTGAGAAAACGACGATCGCTATGATGACGAAGCACATGAACTCCATCATGGAGACGTTCCACTGACCGTTCTCCTTGAATCCGCCTGCAAGTGCAAAGAACAGTACTGCGACGATCAGATACATACAGCAGGTACCGAGGACATTGCTGCTGTCGATACCGGTGAACTGTGCCGCCATGAATCCGATGGAGACCGCTCCGGCGATTGCCGCTACGATGCCGCCCATCGTGAGACTCTGTGTTCTGTTCTGCATGGTTTACACCTATTGGTCCCTCGAATGTTTTCCATATAAATAAAAGGTTGGGGACGGGCCAGGCCCGCCCCGTTTACTGTTTGTCGGGGACGCCCAGGTATTTGAGTGCCTGGACGAACGCGATACCGAACACGGCGAGAGGCACGCAGACGGTCCAGTGGAGCATGGAGAGCGCCAGGGCGGCGGCCGCCACGACCACGAGGATGCTGAGTCCCGCGGTGAGGGTGTGCCTGTTCATCACATCGTCGAATATGAGAGCGGCGACGGCGATCGCACCGAGGATCATGAAGGTGTACTCCCCGATGCCGTGGGCCTTGAAGCTCTCGTCCAGGAATCCGGCCACCATGAGCCCGATGCCTGCCGCGATGAGGATGATTCCCGCGAACGACGCGATGTCCGTGTTCTTCACCTTGGTGAGTCCGTAACCGAACAGTGCCAGCAGGAATCCGCCGACGAATGTCGCGATGAATGCGCACACCTCGGTTCCGCCGGTTATGATGGACAGGTCGGAGAGGGTGGCCTCGGACATGTCGAGTCCGGAGATGCCGAGGGACATAGCGATCGCGAAGACGAACGCTATTGCTGCCAGGGTACCCAGGAGGGAGACGAATCCGGATCCGAGGGGTGTGGATGTGGCCTTGCACTCCTTATCGACCTCGTCGAAGATGGCCTCGGTCTCCTCATCGGGCTTGGAGGTGAGCAGGCTGACCAGGACGATTGCGATGAACGCGAAGATGAATCCGGGTACCAGCTCGTACAGCCCGGTGACGGGGGTGTCCATGATGAACTCCTTGGTGATGATACCGCTCCTGAGGAAGGTGTTCCACAGGATGATGGTGATGAATCCGGTGAGGATACCTGCGATGGCTCCCTTTCCGTTGGTCCTCTTCCAGAACAGCGAGAGGATCATCAGCGGACCGAACGCAGCTCCGAATCCTGCCCATGCGAACGACACGAGGTTCATGATGGAGCTCTCGGGGTCCAGGGCGATCACCGCCGCGATGACGGCGATGATGATTATGATGAACCTGGAGATCCAGACGAGCTTCTCCTCGGAGATGTCGCCGCCCTTGAAGTACTTGTAGATGTCGTTGCTGACGGAGGACGATGCTACCAGGAGCTGGGAGTCCGAGGTGCTCATGACTGCGGCCATGAGTGCCGCGAACAGTACACCTGCGAGCGCGGGTACGCTGACTGCCCAGATGGCGTCGACCGCCTTGATGAAGATCAGCTCGGGGCTTCCGCCGTCCAGCAGGAGGGCTCCCTTATCATCGAAGCTGATGTATCCCTTGCTGGCTGCCCATGCCCTTCCGACGAGACCGATGAGACATGCGCATGCGAGGGAGATGACGACCCATGTGGTAGCTATGCGCCTGGAGAGTCTGATCTCTTCGGGGTTCTTGATGGACATGTAACGGACCGCGATGTGGGGCATACCGAAGTAACCGAGTCCCCACGCGAGTCCAGAGGCGATTGCGATCCATCCGCACGAGATGAAGTCGAGCGAGAACTTGGGGTCCTCGCCCGAGATGCTCTTGACGGCCTCGGAGGCAGCCTCCAGTCCGCCCAGCTGGTCGGTGAGCGCCAGCGGGATGATGACGACCGCGATGAGCATCAGCATGCCCTGGAAGAAGTCGGTCCAGCATACGGCCTTGAATCCTCCGAGGAACGTGTAGAAGATGACGATGGCCGCACCGACCAGCATCATCATCCTGTACTCCCCTTCGGGGAAGATGGCGAGCAGGGTGTTGCCTCCTGCGACGAATGCTGATGCGACGTAGACCGTGAAGAATACGAGGAGGATCACTCCGCACAGGATCCTGATGATCCCGGCGTGCTCCTTGAAGCGGTTGGAGAAGTATTCCGAGATGGTGATCGAGTTGTTGGCCTTCTCGGAGTACACCCTCAGACGTTTTGCGATTACGAGCCAGGCGAGGTAGGTACCGATCGCAAGGCCTATTCCTGTCCAGACTTCGCCCACACCTGCGACCAGGATCGATCCGGGCAGACCCATGAGAAGCCAACCGCTCATATCCGATGCCTGCGCCGAGAGTGCGACCACATAGGGGTTGAGGCCTCTGTCCGCGAGGAAGTATTCATTCATTCTTGCTGACCTGTTGTAGAAGTACATACCTACGCCGATGATGACGACGAAGTACGCTACGAAGGCCACTATCATCCAGATTTCCATGTTGGCAACCTCTTGAAACGATTTGAAAAGGAGACCTGCCGTTATAATTGTACCGACACCTGGGTCAGATTTATTATCCGATTTCGCAGTGATTCTGCGTCATTCGAATACAGCCGACGCATACCCGACGACCGCATCGCGGTCGTAGCGGATGGTCTCCCACGAGTTGGAATGGCACAGCAGCCTTGCACGAGAAGGTCTCGCGGCGAGTATCGCGGCAGCGATCGGGCCGTATCCGCAGACGGTCATCCTGTCCCTTCTCACGCAATCGTACATACCTTCGACATCCAGTGCGGTCATCCTGTCCAGGAATCCGCGGTCCAGTTCCTTCTCCACGTCGTCGGGAACGTAATGCATCAGGTCGCTGGACGCTATGATCACGGCATCCTTCCCCTCGGCCGCGGTGCGTATGGCCTCCGCCAGCCTCGCGGCGGTCTGGAGGTCCTGTCTGCCCATGATTATCGGAACGATCTCCGCTTCCGGGTCTATGTACTGGAGGAACGGTACCTCCACCTCTATGGAGTGCTCCAGCCTGTGCGCTCTGGGGGAATCCGCGATGAGCCCGGCGAGTCTTTTCCCGATGCCGCTGACCCCGCACTCCCCCATGGGGGTCATGTAAGAATCGGAGCACATGACCAGGTCGTAGGGCTGACCGTAATGGTCCGGGCCGATTATTATGTAGGCATCCCTGTGCCCGTCCCTCTTCAGTTCTGCGAAAGCGTGGGCGGCCACCGGGCCGGATACCCCGATACCGGCATGCGGGACGACGGCAGCCTTGATGCGTCTGGCACATCCTGTGTCGGGCACCGTTCCCGGTCCCTTTTCGTGGTAGAAGCACTCCTCCACGAGTTCGGCGAGCCCGTCCCTGTCGGCGGGGTAGAAACGTCCTGCTACGGCCGGATATCTCATGTCGTACTGATGCAGGTATGCGGTCAAAAATCTTGCTTTCTCGGAACCGGGGGGAGAACCCCCCAGGTCCCAGAGAACCAAGGGATTGAGTGTAAGGGGTTTCAGAGCTTGGACTCGAAGTCCTCGATCTCGAGTTTGTAGTCTGCGGGGTCCTTGAGGTCTCCCCTTGCGAGAAGGACCTCCCTTGTGAGGAGCCAGTAGACGCATGCCAGTGCACGCCTTCCCTTGTTGTTGGTGGGGATCACGAGGTCGACGTTCCTGGTCTCGTTGTTTGCATCGCACATGGCGACGATCGGGATCTGGATGTCAAGAGCCTCTTTGACCGCCTGCTTGTCTGCGGCGGGGTCGGTGACGACCAGGACCTCGGGCTCGACGAACGCGCCGTTGGTGGGGTTGGTGAGTGTTCCGGGGATGAAACGGCTGTCGGCAACGGGTGCGCCGATGGCCTTCGAGAACTCTTTTGCGGGGGTCTGTCCGTACTGCCTCGCGGAAACGACGAGGATCCTTCTGGGGTCGATGCGGGCGAGGAACTTCGCTGCTGCCCTGATCCTCTCGTCAGTCTTCTTGACGTCGAGGACGTAGAGGCCGTCCTGCCTGACCTTGTAGATGAAATCCTTCATGTCAGCGCTTTTCTGCTGTGTACCGATGTGGACTCCCGACGTGAGGTAGATGTCCTCAGCGATCAAGAGTTCTGTGTTCTCAACTTCACTCATGTTTAAACCTCAATCTCTGGCTACTGTGATGGGGATTACTCCGGCATCGTACTCCTTCATGGCGATGTCGACAGGATCGATCATGCCCTTGAACTCCTCTTCTTTCAAGAGGATGGGAGCACCCAGGGAGATCTGCAGTGCCCTTGCACCGACAATCCTTGCCTTTTCGAATTTAGTGTCACTCATCAGTATCACCATTGGAGTACGTGGGTTATTAGGATGTTAATTATAAAGGTTTCGTAAATTCAGCGGCGGATACCAACTATCCACCCCTCCTAATAATAGTAACATACGGCCCCGTCCCCCGGCTCGGATAATGTCAAATACGCCCACTGCATGGGCCCGTCCATGGAAGACAATCTCGCTCTGTGCGCGTCCGCGTTCGTCCGCAACAAGGGGAAGAACGTGTTCACGGAGAACGACATCCTCATGGGGCTGTCGATGGACCTCCGCTGGATGACATACAGCGAAGCGAAGGCCTTCCTGTCGGCGATGGTGTCCGGCGGACTCTTCGAGAGGTCCGGCGACATGTACCGCGCGACATTCTCCAACAACGGCATCGACGTACCTGTCGCATACAAGCCCTCCAGGGCCCTGATCGAGGATGTCATCGCATCCGGGAAGAGGTCCGCACCCCAGCCTAAACCTGCGAAGAAGGAGGATGTGCCAGCATCCGAAAGTGAGAACGTTCCCAAGGACATGATGCCCGCCCTCGTGAAGATAGCCGTGGACAACGGCATCGAGCGCAGGGACTTCATGGTCCGCAGCAACACGCTCCAGAGGAAGCTCGGCATATTCATCGAGGTCGCCGCGCTGTACGTCCTGAGGGACCACGGCATCGACGTTACGGAACTGGCGGACCAGGTCTACGAATCCGTGAAAATGAAGTGAGAAGAAGGCGGGACCGCCGCCTTCGGGGTTTATTCCTTCTTGATGAAGTCGGCGATGGTCATCTTGTCGCCCTTCCTGCCCTGACCGACGGATCCTCCTCCGGCCACGACCTCGGTGAGCTTGATGTCCAGTGCCTTCTCGATCTTCTTGATGACCTTGTCGTCGGGGATCAGGTCTTCGGCCTCGATCTTGGCCAGCAGACCCTGCTTCTCGCCGATGGACTCGGCGAACTGCTTGAGGTCCATGCCTCTGGCCGTGCGGGCCCTCTTGATGGCCTCGCCGTATCCGTCGACCATATGGACGTTGTCGTTCCCGTCGTACACGTTCTTGGTCTGCATGCGCCTGTTGCGCTTCTCGAGCCTCTGCTCGATGACCGTAGGGCTGGGTCCCGCCCCGCCCCTTGCATTGCCCCTGTTCTCATCTCCGAACTTCGCACAGTTGGGGCACACGGAGAGTCTCGCGCCGTCGATGAACACCGGCCTGGTGCTGGGCACGTTCTTTCCGCACATTTCACAAATCATGTGACTCCCATGGGGGAACCGAGATTAATAGTTGTGCCAATCCGCCGCCGATCCGACACTGGCGCGGTACCTTCCGCGAAAGACGCCCAATCGGTAAGCGTTATATTACACGGGCGCTTTCACCCTTAACAGTGATAGCAATGGACAGCAACGACGGCAGCAGCATCGAGGACCTCAAGGAGAAAATAAAGGTCCTCGAGGAGAGGAATGTCAAGCTTATGGGGGAATTACAGTCCGCCGAGACCGACAAGCGCCACTCCGAAGCGGAGCTGTTCAGGGTCCAGAAGGACCTGTCGAGGCTGAGGAACGAGATGGAGCGCATCAAGGCCCCGCCGCTCATCGTGGCGACCCTCAGGGACATCCTCCCCGACAACCGCGTCGTGGTCAAGAGCTCCACCGGACCCGATTTCGTCGTCACCGTGTCCGAGTACTGCCCTCCGGAGGACCTCATCCCCGGATCCAGGGTCGCACTGAACAAGCAGACGCTGTCACTGATGAACGTCCTCCCTTCGTCCGTCGACCCCGTGGTCAGCGGCGCGGAGATCGTGGACAAGCCCGACGTCACATACGACGACATCGGAGGTCTCAAGGCCCAGATGCTGGAGCTCCGTGAGGCGGTGGAGGATCCGCTGCTCAGGCCCGAGCTGTATGCGAAGGTCGGAATCGAGCCCCCGAAGGGCGTTCTGCTCGTAGGTCCGCCGGGAACCGGAAAGACCCTCATGGCCAAAGCCGTCGCCAACGCCACCAACGCAACCTTCATCAGGATGGTCGGATCGGAGCTGGTCCAGAAGTACATCGGAGAGGGAGCGAGGCTTGTCCGCGAACTGTTCGAGCTCGCCAAGGAGAAGGCGCCCAGCATCATATTCATCGATGAGCTCGACTCGGTAGGAGCGAAGAGGCTTGACGTGACCACCTCCGGAGACCGCGAGGTCCAGAGGACCCTCATGCAGCTGCTGTCCGAACTGGACGGATTCACCCCCACCAGCAACATCAAGATCATCGGAGCCACCAACAGGCCCGACATCCTCGATGACGCGCTGCTCAGGCCCGGAAGGTTCGACCGTATCGTCGACGTGGGGCTGCCCGATCACGAGGCCCGCGAACAGATCTTCAACATCCACATCAAGAACATGTCCGTAGCGGAGGAGGTGTCCGCATCCAAGCTGGCCGACATCACCGAGGGCGCGTCGGGTGCCGAGATCAAGGCCATCTGCACCGAAGCGGGAATGCTGACCATCAGGGACAACAGGGACAGCGTCACCCAGGACGACTTCGTCAAGGCGAAGACCAAGGTCCTGGAGGCCGGAAGGAACAAGATCAAGCAGGCCCCCACCCTGATGTTCGGATGAATCCGGGCATCTGGCTCTTTTCAAAAACAGGGGGATGCGTCCCCCTTTGGAATTTATCTCTCAATCCCTTTCGGGATCCTCTCCGCCGAAGAACGCGAGCTGTGAGGTAGCGTATATCTCCTCCATCCCCTCGCCCTCCTTTGCGGAGACCGACCTCATCTGTCCGAAGACGCCCACGTTCTCGAGGGTCTTGAACAGCTCCATGCCCACGATGTTCTGGGGGTTCCTGTCCTCGTCGAGGAGGTTCTCGTACAGAGTCTCGGGCTCCTCGAACCATGCGATGAGCCTCTCCCTGGTCCAGTCGTCGAGGAGGTCGGACTTGGTGAGGACGTTCATGATCGGTACCTGGAGCCTGAACTGGACCAGCATCGACAGCATCTCGCCGGAGATGAAACCGTTGGCGGTCTTGCAGAGCATGGGGTCGGCGGTGTAGATTATCATGGACTTGTCCATTCCGAGGGCCTCGATGAGGTCTATGGAGGACTGCCTGAACGCGAAGAGCTCCAGCTGTCCGGGCGTGTCGATGAGTGCGTATTTCGCATCCTCCATCGCCAGCGCGTCGGTGAGCCTGCCGATGTTCGCCGTGAGGAGATCGGCCGCCACCACCTGTGCGCCGTTGGGTCCGAGGTTGTACTGCTGCATGACCTCGCCTAGGGAGATCCAGTCCCTGATGTCGATATCGGGCTCGTACGGGGTCGCATCGGATCCCGGGTCGAGATTCACGATGACGGAACTGATGTCCGCAGCGTCCAACCACTCCTTGTATGCCTGGACCAGCGTGCTCTTGCCGCTCCCGGCCGTGCCTACGAAAAACAGGTACCTCATGCTATCTGAACCTCGTATCCAATGACAATATTTGGGATTTGGTATGTTTTATATCCTCCTGTATCTGTTATCTCGGTATGGAAGAGAAAGAGAACTACGGTTTCTGTCCGTCCTGCGGGGCGAACGTCTCTGAAGGTGCTTCGTTCTGTCCCGAATGCGGACGCTCGCTGGGCGGTCAGCCCGAAGAGGACGTCCGTGTCGGAGGGGCCCCGGGATACATGGGCCCGTCGCCCCAGCAGCGTCTCCAGGGGAAGGCCATGGTGGCATTCATCTTCGTGCTGCTCTACGGCGTGCTGACCATTCTGGGGGCACTGTCCCTGTTCACCATCACCGAGGCGACCCTCGAACAGAGCGAAGAGGCACTGAAGACGTTGGGATACGATTCCTTCGACGATTTCCTCAGTTCCATGGGCATCAACATGACCAAGTCCGAATTCGTGGACATGTGCCACATCGCTGCCGTAGTGGACCTGATATCGGGAGCCCTCGCCGTCGCGGGAGCGGTACTGACAGCCAAGCACACGAAACGCATACTGGCCACCGTGCTCGTGGTCGCGGCGTCGCTGATCAACTTCGCCCTGGTCACCTTCAACGGGGTCTTCAGCACGATCCTGTCCGTTGCGGTCGGATGCATAATGGCCTATCTGATCTACTCGTCCCCGGAATCCTTCAGGGATTGAGTAAAAAGTTTTTCGGCGGGGTCTCCCCCGCCTTCAGATTTTTCTCATATAACCGAGGTTCGGTTCGTAGATCTGACCCTCGTTCATGAGTTCGTCCAGAAGGGTCTCCACCGCATCGGGGGATATGCCTTTGGCAGCCGCTTCCCTCTCGATGTCGTCCCTGGGTGCTCCCTTGGAGCCGGTGTCGAACTCCTCGACCAGACCGAGGATGAAGTCCTTCTGGTCGAAGGCGTCCATGCCGCTGTCGTCCGCGGGTTCCTCGGATTTCGGCGCCTCGATCTCCTCCTTGTAGTCGGAAGCGTCCTCGGGCAGACCGAAGTCGATCTCCTTCTCCGGCAGGATGTGCCTGAGCGCGGACTGTAGCATCTTGGCGTACTTCTGCGATTCGGGGCGGTCGTAGTGGTCCAGTGCCCTGACGATACCGTCGGCCTCCGCCTCGGTCATGCCCTTGGCTGCCAGTTCGGCGACGGTGGCCTCGGGGAATCCGAGCGCCGTCCTCATGAGGTTGAGTCTCCTCCACAGGTCCTTGGCCGTGTCGAGCATCCATGCGTTGTAGGCATCCTCGTCCAGGCGGACGATCCTCTCGGGGCGCAGGTTGACGTAGGTCTTGTCCTCGTTGGTCCAGGTCCTGATCTTCGCCACGATCCCCACGATGGGGTTCTCGTCCGCATCCATGTCCGCGATGGCCGATGCGGCCTCGGGCTGGAACCTTCCCGCCTGCAGGTAGAAGTTCCCGGTGACGTCCTTGACGACGGCGTTCCACACGGGTTCGCTGTCGGTGCCCTTCATGGTCTTCTCCATCAGCCTTCCCGCCACGAACACCCTGTTGACCATAAGACCCAGCGGTGTGATCAGATACGACGGGGCCGCCTCGTCGTCCCCCTTGACCTCAAGGGAGGACCCGGCGATCTCGCCTGCGAATACCCTGTATGCTACCTCTCTCGCGTTCACATCATCGCCTCCTCTACCTCGGACAGGAGCTTCTCCGCTTCCTTCGCCACGTCCCTGCTGTCGGGGTCCGCATCCCTGACGATCATCGACGGTCCGTACTCGTCGCTCATCACGTTGCCGCGGAAGGTGACGTTCCTCATCAGGATCCTGTCCCCAAGGAGCTTGGCTACGCTGCTCTCGCCGTTCTCGGCCGCATATTCCTCGGCCTCGGCCAGGGTGATGCCGGTGAGCTTCTCGGTGATGTCGCGGTTGACGATCGCGCTCATCGCACCGGTGGAGTCGTCGATGACGACCTTCATCCTCAGATCGGGCACGGGTACGACCGTGCCGTGGGTCATGCATTCGTTGGAGAGTATCGAGCGTTTGCACTCGGGGCAGCGCTTGATGATACCGCTTCCGGCACGAACGTCCATGACGGTGCCAGTAACGCACATGTCCAGACCTCCTCCGGTCCTGATTATCTCCCCTACGGTCTTCTCCGAGGCCGCCGATGCGGAGACGTCGCCGAAGGTGTCGTCGACCTTGTCAACGGTGGACCTGTCCCCGATGTTCAGCTGGGGGATGCCCTTCCATCCGCGGATGTACGCGTTCTCGATGCGCACCGCATCGCCCTCGTTCAGTCCGAAGTCGTTCCATGCGGAGAATTGGATCTTGCCGGTCTCGTCCGCCAGGATACCGGACCACACCTGTTTGTCCTCTCCCCTGGCGTTGATCGTCTTGCATTCCACGGACAGGATCTTCCCTGTCACGGTGACGCTTCCGATGCCCTCCTTCAGGTCGCAGACCTTGGCCACGGAGGAGCTGTAGGTGATCTGTCTCTCGGGGGTGCTGATCTCCACGTCCTGTTTGGTCACGGTGCATCTGTTGCCCAGGTTGATCTGGATTCTGTCGTTCCAGATCTTCGTGTAAGCGTTGCCGATGAGGTAGACGGAATCCTTCTCCATCTCCACCGTGCTGGCATCCCATGCGGTGAACGACGCCGTACCGGTCTCGTCCCCGAGGGTCCCGGAGATGATGGTCCTGGGTTCGCCCTTGATGGAGATGTCCCTCTTCTCCGCGAACATCACCTTCGCGACGATGTCCACGTTGCTCTCCGAACCGGTGAGCTCGGAGATCTTCTTCCTGACGCCCGGTGCCGTCGGGGCGGCCTTGGCGGGCATCGCAGGTGCGGAGCTGACGGTTATGTCCCTTCCCAGGGGCTCCACCGCTCCCTTGTTGCCTATGTTGACCTGCACCTGCTCGTTCCAGAGCTTGGTATAGGCATCCTTGAATGTGTATGTCGCGCCCTCCTCGACGGAGATCTCCTCGGCGTTCCATACCGTGAACTGTGCGGACCCGGTCTCGTCGGCGACGGTACCCGAGATGATGGTCCTCTCCTCTCCCCTGATGGAGACCGTCTTCCTCTCTGCGATGACGGCCTTGACCTCCAGGTCCACATTGCTCTCCGTGCCCTTGAGGTCCGCGATCTTCATCTTCGCTGCCGGACCCGACGGCCCTGCGGCTCCGGAGACCTCGACGGCGATATCCTCTTTGACAATGGTGCCGTTGTTCCCGATGTTGATCTGCACCCTGTCGTTCCAGAGCTTGGTGTATGCGTTCTTGAACCTGTACACGGAACCCTGTTCCAGTGTGATGTTGTCGCCGTCCCATATGGTGAACGATGCCGTACCGGTCTCGTCGCCGAGCGTACCTGACAGAAGGTGCCTGAGCACCCCCTTGATGGTGGCGCTCTTCTTCTCTACGAATACGATCTTCGCCAGTATGTCGACCCTGTTCTCGTTGCCGAGCAGGTCGCCGATCTTCTTCTGCACATGGTCCGCCGTGACGAAAGATACGTCGCTCACGGGCCCCATGCCGTACTTCTTCAGTATCGAATCCCTGATGCGTTTCGGGTCTTCGACCATGTAGACGTTCGCGAACGTGCTTACCTGCTGTTCGATCTCCTCTCTGCTGGCCTTACCTTCAAGCACCTTTGTCAGTTCTTCAATTATAGGTGTCAGTTGTTCTTCTTCCATTCCAATGCCTCCTCGGCGTACCGAAAGGGTCGGTTTCTGCTATCGCGCACGCGCTAATAAAGGTAACTGCTAGGGTTAGTGCGTAATGTCCGACCCGTCCGGTCCGCATACATGTGCCAGACATTCCCAAAACGGATGTTGTCCGAGCTGGCTATTCTGATATCCGGATTCTCTGGCCCGGCGTTCGGACCATAAACCATTTATTTGGGAACACAATCAAAGGGTATGGTTCCCAAAAGCAAGATCGACGCGATTCTGAGCGGCTATGATCCCGAGGACATAACGCTTGCGACTATGTGTTCGCATTCTTCTTTACAGATTTTCCACGGTGCCAGAAAACTGGGTTTCAAGACTCTCGGACTGACGATCTCACATGATACAAGGTACTACGACGCCTTCCCGCTCGCCAAGCCCGACGAGATCATCAAGTACAAGAGCTTCGACGATATGGAGTCCAAGGTCGACGACCTGATCGACAGGAACACCATCATCATCCCCCACGGATCCTTCGTGGAGTACATGGGATCGGAGAGGTTCGGGGACTACCCCGTGCCCACCTACGGGAACCGCGCCGTGCTGAACTGGGAATCCGACAGGGACAAGCAGAGGCAGTGGATCACATCCGCAGGGGTCACCATGCCCCAGCTCTTCAAGGACCCCAGGGAGATCAACGAGCCCGTCATGGTCAAGTACCACGGGGCCAAGGGCGGAAGGGGATTCTTCATCGCCAAGGACTATCCCGACTTCAAGCAGTCCATCGACAACACCCAACCCTACACGATACAGGAGTACTGCCTCGGAACCAGGTACTACCTGCACTTCTTCTACTCGCCCTTCAAGAAGGACGGATACCGCGTGAAGCAGGGAGGGAGCCTCGAGCTCCTGTCCATCGACAGGCGCGACGAGTCCAACATCGATGAACTTTACAAACTCGGCAGCATCGAGGATGCCAAAAGGTACGGTATGATGCCCTCCTTCGTGGTCACCGGAAACGTGCCCGTCGTGATCAGGGAATCGCTCCTGCCCAAGGCGTTCGACATGGCGGAGAAGATCGTCAACCGTTCCTACGACCTCTTCGGAGGAATGTGGGGACCCTTCTGTCTGGAGACCGTCGTGACCGACAAGCTGGAGTTCAAGGTGTTCGAGATCTCCACAAGGATAGTCGCCGGTACCAACCCGTTCATCTCAGGTTCGCCCTACGCCGACCTCATCTACCCCGGACTGAGCACCGGCGGAAGGATCGGTCTCGAACTGAGGAACGCCCTCAAGGACGGAACGTTCAAGGGACTCATGTCCTGATCCCGGACGAAAGACCCAGACAACAGGATGATCGATGGTATAGCGGTCCTGCTGGCCGTCAGGATGTCCCTATCGTTATATAGATGGGCGGTGTTCGGACTCCTATAATTCACTTAAGGTGAACTTAATGCAGATCTCGCAGAGGCTTCAGGAAATCCCCCCGTCAGGAACCGTCGCTATCTCCAACCTGGTCAACCAGATGAAGAGCGAGGGAGTCGACATCATCTCCTTCTCAGTCGGTGAGCCCGACTTCAACACACCCGATAACATCGTGGACGCTTGTGCAAAGTCCCTCAAATCCGGATTCACACACTACACGCCCTCCCTCGGAATCCCCGAGCTCAGGAAGGCCATCGCGGAATCTACCAGGGCAAAGAACGGGATCCCCTGCGAGGCGAAGAACGTCCTCGTCACCCCCACCAAGCAGGCGCTGTTCATGATCGCGCTGGCGTACCTGGATCCCGGGGACGAGGTCATCCTCCCCGACCCGTCGTGGGTCTCCTACGAGGCGCACATCAGGATGTGCGGTGCCGTTCCCAAGTATGTCACGACCTCCTTCGACGACGGATTCGTCATCGACCCCGAGAAGGTCAGGGCCGCGGTCACCCCGAAGACGAAGATGATCATCATCAACTCGCCCTCCAACCCCACCGGCTGTGTCCAGCCCGAGAGCACCCTGAAGGGCATCGCGGACATCGCCAGGGAGAAGGACATCATGGTGATGACCGACGAGATCTACGAGAACATCATCTACGACGGCGCCAAGCACTACTCCATCGCCGCCATGCCCGACATGTTCGACAGGACCATCACGGTCTCCGGTCTGTCCAAGACCTATGCGATGACCGGATGGAGGCTCGGATGGATGATCGCCCCCGAGGCGGACATCAAGGCCGTCAACAAGCTTCAGTCCCACTCGGTCACCTGCTGCACCTCGTTCACGCAGCCCGCGGCCGTGGAGGCCATCAGGGGCCCCCAGGCGGACAAGGAGAGGATGGTCGCGCAGTTCAAGAAGCGCCGCGACCTCGCTCTCGACCTGATCTCCGAGATCCCGGGACTCGAGTGCAATGTGCCAGGCGGTGCGTTCTACCTGTTCCCCAAGTATTCCGCGAAGATCTCCTCCCACGAGCTGGCCGAGAAGTTCCTCATGGAGGGCCACGTCGCCGTGACCCCCGGAAGGGCCTTCGGACCCGCCGGAGAAGGGTTCTTCAGACTGTCCTACGCGGCCTCCGAGCAGGACATCGTTGAGGGACTGGGCAGGATCAAGAAGATACTCGCATCCCTCTGAAACGTCAAAATCATGCGCGGGCGCGTCGCGCAGTTTCCCGCGCCCGCGCAATACCTTAATAACAAGTTCCCACATTCCCCTCGTGGTACGGCAACGTACACACGGAAGACAAGAGGGAACAGATGAGCAGACAGCTATTCACCGTAGGACCGGTCCACGTCGAACAGGCCAGCCTCGACGCGCAGACCAAACCGATGATCACACACAGGTGCAAGGAGTACAAGGCGCTCCACGGAGCGATCGTGGAGAAGATAAGGAAGGCACTCTGCACCGACGACGACGTGTTCCTCGTCGGCGGATCCGCAACGGTGCTCATCGAAGGTTCCATCAGGAACGGCGTCGCCAAGAAGTCGCTCGGAATGACCAACGGTTCCTTCGGGAACAGGTTCATCGAGTGCGGCACCGCCAACGGAAAGGACGTGACCAAGGTCACCGTCCCCTGGGGAAAGGCCATCAGGCCCTCGGACATCGAGGGACTCGTCACGAAGGACATCGAGGCTGTCCACTGGGTGAGCAACGAGTCCTCCACCGGAGTGCTCAGCGACAGCGTCGCTCTCGCGAACTGCGTCAGGGCGCAGAACCCCGACGCGCTGATCCTGGTCGATGCGGTCACATCAGCGTTCGCCGCGGACCTCAGGCTCCCCGAGCTCAGGCCCGACGCGCTGCTCTTCGGCACCCAGAAGGCTCTCGCACTCCCGCCGGGACTGGCGATCGGGATCGTCAGCGACAGGATCATCGAGAAGTCGAAGAACATGACTAACAAGGGATTCTACTCGGATTTCGTCAAGCTCAAGAAGAACGCCGACGAGAACTACGCCCTCACCACGCCCCCCGTCTCCCTCATGTACGCATTGGACTACCAGCTCGACCGCATCCTCGCCGAGGGGATGCCCGCACGCTACAGAAGGCATGAGGAGATGGCGAAGCTGGTCCAGGACTGGGCCGAGAAGAAGATGAACGGACTGTTCCCCGAGGAGGGATTCCGTTCCAAGACCATAGGCGTCATCAACCGCGGCGACCTCGACTTCGACGCGTTCCACGCCGCCCTCAAACAGAAGGGATTCGAGATCTCCAACGGTTACGGGGAGGTCAAATCAAGCACGTTCAGGATCGGGCACATGGGAGACACCACGCCCGCAATGATAAAGAAGCTGCTCGCAGCAATGGATGAAGTATTGGAGGAGATGCAATGAAGATCTTAGTTTCAGACCCCCTCTCCGAAGAGGGACTCGCCATCCTCAGGGAATCAGGTATCCCCGTGGATGTAAAACCCGGACTCACCGAGGATGAGCTCTGCGCCATCGTCGGCGGTTACGACGGACTCGTCATCAGGAGCGGTACGAAGGTCACCGCCAAAGTCATCGAGGCGGGCGCCAAGGGCGGACTCCGCGTCGTCGGCCGTGCCGGTGTGGGAGTCGACAACGTCGACATCCCCGCAGCCACTGACAAGGGGATTCTTGTCATGAACACCCCGTCGGCCAACATCCTGTCGGCCGCCGAGCACACCTGCGCCATGATCATGGCCGCGGTCAGGAACATCCCCCAGGCCCACCTGTCCATGCACAACGGCGAGTGGAAGAGGTCCAAGTTCACCGGAATCGAGCTCAACGGCAAGACCCTGGGAATCATCGGTGTCGGACGCGTCGGAGGCGAGGTCGCCAAGAGGCTGAAGCACTTCAACATGAAGCTCGTCGGATACGATCCCTTCCTCCCCCCGGAGGTCGCGGAGAACATCGGCGTCAAGCTCACCGATCTGGAAGAGGTCATCACCACCGCGGACATCATGACCATCCACACCCCGCTGCTCCCTGACACCAGGAACATGATCAGCATGCCCCAGTTCAAGAAGATGAAGCCCTCGGCAATCCTCGTGAACGTGGCAAGGGGAGGAATCGTCAACGAGGACGACCTCTACACCGCACTCAAGGAGAAGGTCATCTCGGGCGCAGCGTTCGACGTATGGTGCAACGAGCCCCTCAGCGATGACGAGAAGAAGCTCCTGGAGCTCGACAACCTGATCACCACTCCCCACCTCGGAGCATCCACCACGGAGGCGCAGGAGAGGGTCGCAATCGAGATCGCACAGTCGGTCATCAAGTACCTCAGGGACGGAGAGATTGTCAACGCCATCAACGCACCCCGCGGAAAGATGGACCCCGCCACCGCGGAGTTCCTGCCCGTGGCTGAGAAGCTCGGTGCAATGATCTACCAGCTCAACGGGAAGAAGCCCATCGAGCAGCTCGAGGTATCCTTCAACGGAGAGCTCGCCGACAAGGACACCAGGATGCTCTCGCTCTACATCCAGATGGGTATCATGAAGAACATCGTCGGTGAGGCCAACACCAACATCATCAACGTAGCCGCCCTGGCCAAGCAGAAGGGAATCACGCTCAAGGAGACCAAGAACGCCAACGAGAAGATCTACGACAGCACCATCGGCGTCAGGATCGAGACCAAGGGAGACGTGTTCGACCTCCTCGGAACGGTCGTCGCGCACAGCCCCAGGCTGGTGGGAATCAACGGATTCAGGTTCGAGATCCCCATGAGCGGAGGAATGCTCCTCGCCCGTTACAAGGACACGCCCGGAACCATCGGCGCCATCGGAAAGCTCCTCGGCGACAACGGCATCAACATCGCGATGATGGCCGTCGGAAGGGACGCACCCCACGGCAACGCCGTCATGGCCCTCAGCGTGGACGACCCGATCAGCGACGAGGTCCTGAAGAAGGTGGATTCCGCTTCCGGATTCGATGATTCCAAGTACGTCTACATCGAGTGAGGCACATGTCCAAGATCATCACGCTGGACGAGCTCGCGGCAGCCATCCGCAACAGCCCCGACAACAAGGGCATGGAGGAGGACCAGGCGTACGAGCTCGCGCTCCACGTCCTCAACTTCTTCGGCTACTCGGACAGGATCATCGACAACATCCTCGAGCCTGAGGACCGCGACGCGTTCTACATGATGGAGGACGCCGGCATCCTGACCACCGAGAGGGAGGAGACCACCCTGTACGACGGAAGGGAATGGAGGATCCACTACTGGCTCTTCAGGCATGACAAGATCGAGAGGCTCCTGGAGGAAGGCGGGGACACGGAGAGGGCCGCACCCAAGCCCGATTTCGACTTCAACGACCTCCCCGAGGACGCCTGGTCGAGGGACTGAACAGGTTCATGGATTACTTCCCTTACGAACCGCGTGCCACCCAACGCGACATAGTGTCGTTCATTGACCGCACGGTCTCCTCCGGGAGGCATGCGGTGATAGAGTCCGGTACCGGTACAGGGAAGACCATATGCTCCCTCGCAGGGACGCTCCCCTTCGCCAAGCGCGAGGGGAAGAAGATCCTGTACCTGACCAGGACCAAGTCGCAGCAGAAGCAGATTATCTCCGAGCTGCGCACGATATCGAAGGACAACGACGTATTCGGCATCGCCATGCAGGGACGTTCCGCGTCCACCTGTCCGATGATGGCGGGCGACCCGGAGCTGAAGTACGGGACGTCCGACGAGCTTTCTAAACTATGTTCCCATCTCAAGAAGAAGGGAGCGGACGGGCGCCCCATGTGCCCGTATTTCGCCGCCATCTCCGACCTGGATCCCGAGGAGTACGTGAAGACGGTCAAGGAGGACATGCCGGACCCCGAGACCTTCCAGAGGAGATGTTCCGACGACGGTTTCTGTCCGTACGAGGCGTCCAAGCTCTGTCTTCCCTACGCGGATGTGGTGGCGGTCCCGTACACCTTCGCCGTGATCCCGGCCATCCGCAGGCACCTCCTGGATTGGCTGAACGTTCCCCTGGAGGATCTGATAATCATCGTGGACGAGGCCCACAACCTTCCCGATTTCCTGAGGGATTCCTGCACAAGCGAGTACTTCCTGCATTCTTTGGACTATGTGATCAAGGAGGCCGACGACCAGAGCGACCCGGAGGTCGCCGAGGGCATATCCGTGACCGACGTGGTGGCGGCGGTGAGGAAGTGCTTCTCAGAGGCGGCACTGGAATATCTCCTGGACGCCGACGGGCTCATACCCTACGGTTTCATGGAGGAGACGCTGATGAGCGAACTCTGCGTCCCCTCGACGCAGATCCAGGCGATCTGCAAGAACATGGTGGAGCTGGGCGAGACCATAAAGGAGCAGAAGAAGGAGCGCAGGAAGCTCCCCCGTTCCTACATAGGCAACCTCGGAGGGTTCATAGACTTCTGGATGAGGTGCGACGACGTGAGCTACGTGAGGCTGATCAACGGCGGGAACGACCCGTCCTTCGAGGCATATTGTATGGATCCTTACGAGCCCGCCATGCCGTTCAGGGAGTGCTTCTCGTCCATTCACATGTCCGGTACCCTCGAGCCCCTGGAACAGTACGTGAAGGAGCTGGGGCTGATAAAGTGCGAGCAGCGCGTGTTCCCTTCCCCCTTCGACCCGGAGAACCTGATCACGCTGTATGCGGAGGACGTGACCACCCGTCACAAAGACCTCCAGATCGACCCTGACAACATCGACCGCATCAAGGACTACATAATCGACATAGTGAACGGCACAGGCAGGAACACGGCGGTGTTCTTCCCGTCCTACGAGATGATGGACCGTTTCTTCACCAACGGTACCGCATCGGAGCTGGAGGGACAGGTGTTCTCCGAGCGCAGAGGGATGTCCCAGGTGGAGCTGATGGAGACGGTGGACAGCTTCCGTTCGTCCTCCGGAGGGATACTGTTCGCGGTCACCGGCGGCAGGATAAGCGAAGGCGTCGACTTCCCCGACAGGGACCTGGAGGTGGCCGTCATCGTCGGTCTCCCCTATCCCAGGCCCAGCTTCAAGAAGGAGGCGCTGATAAGGTACTTCGACAGGCGTTTCGGGAACGGATGGGAATGCGTAGTGAAGACCCCCATGGTCAGGAAGATCAGGCAGGCCCGCGGAAGGCTGATACGTTCCGAGAAGGACCGCGGAGCCGCGATCGTGCTGGACAGCAGGGTCACCCAGATCTACGGTTTCGGTGCCATAGCATCGAAGGATCCGGTCGCCGACGTCTCAGACTTCTTCGATGGCCTCGTCGTTCCCAGCGAGCTCGCCCTCAGGCGCGACGCCCTTTAAGCCCCATCTCACGACGAGATATGTCAGCCATATGAGCAGTGCGTTCCTTACCACGAGTATGAGGATACCGAACAGCGTGAACTCCTCTCCCGCGTCCCTGAAGGCGTAATTGACCACGAGGTTCAGCTGCGTCAGCGCCACCGTGGCAATGAACAGCCATCCCGTGGACGATCTCTTTTCCCTTGGGATGAGGAACATCGTGACGGCCATGAAGCCGATCATCCATATCAGGTACTGAGAGGACAGCACCTTGTTGGCCAGCATGAACGCCATGACCGCTGCGAACGCCGCATAATGGATGTCCGCGAAGGACTCCCTGTCCCCTTTGGATCTGATCGCGTAGACGACGTAGACCGCCAGTACGCAGACGACCATCAGGGGCATCATGACCTTGGCGATCGCGTCGGGGACGGAGCCGTAGATGTTGTCGGATCCGTAGTTGAAGATGTACGACACATCGATGACGCCCAGGTTGCCGAGGAGCATGAGTATGCACGATACGGGGGCCTCGGTCTGCAGTCCCCTGTCCATGTGGTAGGTCAGGAACATCAGCGAGCTCTCCGGGTCCGCTATGAAGAACGGCAGCATGCTCGCTATCCCTATGACCAGGCAGATGCCGACTCCCTTGAAGGCCTGTCCGTACTCCTTCTTCTTGATGAAATAGATAAGATATATGGGCGCGGCGAGCGCGGGATACAGTTTGGTGACCGTTCCCAACGCCAACATGATCCACGATGCGGCGTACTTCTCCCTGCTGAAGAAGTACAGGGAGCCGACGAGCATAATCATCGGGAACACGTCGTATCTGTCGAGCACGAAATCCAGGAGGACCAGCGTGAAGACCAGGAAGTAGTCCGCCGCCCTGCCGGGTTTATCGGTGTATTTCTCGGCGATGCGGTACGTCCAGATCAGTCCCGCCAGCAGGAACGCGTAGACCAGGATGCCGAATGCAACCTGGTAGGAGAACGAGTCGAAGGAATACAGCCTCGGGATCAGGATGATCAGCATGGCGAACGGAGGGTATTCCGCATCGAAGTCGCTGTACGGCATCTTCCCCGAGACCATGTTCTCGGCGTACCTGAAGTACAGCGTACCGACCTCGCTGTCGATCCCCGAGAACCTGAATGCGGTGAAGAATATGACCGCTGCGAATGCGAATATCTCGGTGAACTTGAGGATGCTCTGACGGAGGCCGGGGTCCATGTCCTTAAGGAATCCCGGCATCCATATAAAGGGATGACCGTCCTCGCTGGGTTTCCTGAATACCAGGAACTTGCTGAGCAGGTAGTTGAGCGCGATCTCCACCAGCGAGGTGATCCCTCTTGCGAACAGTCCGGCCACGCCCATGAAGGTGAATCCGAGACCGATCGCGCACAGTGCGGGGAACAGCACCCCTGCCAGGATACCCGTGAGGATCCTTCCGCCGAAGAAGCTGACCAGTTCCGCACCGAGACGCACCTTCGACGACCCCACGCATCTGAAGACGTAGATCTTGTTGACGACGAAGGCGAACAGCACTGCGCAGAACCACGACAGGATGTTGCTCACTGCCATGTCGATGCCGACGAACACGAATGCCGCGTAGGTGATCCAACTGACGATGACCGTCAGGATCCCGAAGAGGATGTAGCGTACGCCCTCATCGTGCTTCGTGACGAATTCGCTGATCTCTTTCGGCATCGACGTTGCAACGTATTCTACCTATAAAACAGACCGTCCGCGCACGTACTGAATGCGCGGGCGGGTACTCACTTATTTTAATAGGATGACACCAATCTATCGGACAGTGGTCGAATGGATTTCGGAGACATACTCGCGATAATCGGAATCGGATTCTGGGTTTACGTTCCCGCTCTGCTCCCCAACACCTTCGCGCCCTTCGTGGGCGGAGGAACGCCTGTGGATTTCGGCAAATCATGGAAGGGGAAGAGGCTGCTCGGCGACGGTAAGACCTGGAGGGGATTCATCGGCGGAGCGCTGATCGGAGGTCTCCTCATCGGTCTGGCACAGTACGGTCTGGCCGACCTCTGCGGATCCGCGGACCACTGGGGATACGGAGACGACATCTGGAGGGCAGTAAAGATCTTCCTCGTGCTCGGTTTCGGTTCTTTGATAGGAGACATGATGGGATCCTTCGTCAAGAGGAGGATCGGCATCGAGAGGGGAGCGAAGGCACCCATCCTCGACCAGTACGACTTCGTGTTCGGTTCGTTCCTGTTCCTGATCATCTTCGACTGGCAGTTCTTCTACGACACCTACATCGAGGGCTACCACATCATCGCGCTGATCTTCCTGCTGCTGATCATCTGGTTCCTGCACCGCGGTACCAACATCATCGGCTACAAGATAGGCGTGAAGGACCAGCCCTGGTGAGGGCGCGGGGTCCCTCCCGCCATCCTTTTTTATCAATATGCCATAACCCTGTGCATGTCGGAAATGTCGCAGGCACTGGTGGACTGCGGGGCGCTCCAGTTCGGGGATTTCACCCTCGCGTCCGGGGCCAAGAGCTCGTATTACATCGATATCAAGAAAGCAAGCACCAACCCCTCGGTGCTGAGACTCATCGCCAAACTGATGGCCCAGAACCTGAAGGCGTCGGGTCTGAAGGTGGACCGCATCGCCGGCGTGGTACTGGGATCCGTACCGCTCGCAGCCGCACTGGCACTTGAGACGGGTATACCTTACGTCATGATCCGCAAGGAGAAGAAGGACCACGGTACCGGCAAGCTCATCGAGGGCGAACTGGCGGCCGGCGACAGCGTGCTGGTCGTCGAGGACGTGATAACATCCGCAGGTTCGTCGATGAAGGCCATCGAGACCCTCCGTGCGGAGGGTGCCAAGGTGGAGAACGTCTTCTCCGTCATCGACAGGGAGGCCGGGGGTGCGGACAACCTCGCATCCATCGGCGTGAAGCTCACCCCGCTGGTCAGGGCATCGGAACTCCTATGATCTCCCCGGACAGGGACTGCAGGCTGTGCGGACTCTGCGAGGGCAGGACCAACATCGTCCTCCCCGACGGGGATCCCGGGTCGGGCGTGGTGTTCGTGGGCGAGGGTCCCGGCGAGAACGAGGACCTCCAGGGAAGGCCGTTCGTGGGCAGGTCGGGGAAGATCCTCTCCGACATGATGGAGGATGCGGGGTTCGACCGCTCCAAGGTCCTGATAACCAACACGGTCAAGTGCAGGCCCCCGGGCAACCGCGACCCGAAGCCCGACGAGATGGCCGCGTGCAGGAAGTTCCTCGTATCAGAGCTCAGGGGCAGGAGGCTCGTCGTGGGTCTCGGGAAGTCCGCCGTACGCGACCTCATGGGTTTCGACGGCAGGATGTCCGAGGTGGCCAACAGGGTCGTGGAGATAGAGATCGACGGGGAGCGCGTGAACTTCCTCCCCACATTCCATCCGGCGGCGACCATCTACAACAGGGAGTCCCGCGCCGCCCTCAGGGCGGCCATGGACATCGTCAGGCAGTATCTTTGACGAAGATTCCCTGGCACATCCCGGCGGTGCCGCCGCGGCCGTAACGCCGCGTTTATAAGCACAAAGTCCCACGCGCGCGGGGCGCGTTATTATATAGGCGCGTCCCGATATGCATTCGCTCAATGAGCATGGGATGCAACAGTGAACGTTGTCGAGAGCCTACCGAAGGTTTCGACACGGTCATACTTCGTCCCCCCGCGGGGGATTGACAGATGTACTTGAAACAGATCGAATTGGAGAACTTCAAATCCTTCGGAGGAAAGATGACCATTCCTCTGATGGAAGGATACCTTGCAGTCACCGGACCCAACGGATCCGGAAAATCGAACATCACCGACGCGATCCTCTTCGTGCTCGGGCCGAAGAGTTCGAAGGCCATGCGCGCGGGGAAGCTGACCGACCTCATCTTCGACGGAGGCAAGACCAAGAACCGCGCCGATTACACCAAGGTATCGCTGGTCTTCGACAATTCGGACCACATACTTCCGTGGAACGACGACACCGTCCGTCTCACCCGTCTCGTAAAGCTTGCATCCAACGGGGTGGACTACAGCTCGTACTTCTACATCAACGATCAGAAATCCTCCATGACCGAGTTCGACAGCCTTCTCGCCAGGGCGAGGATAAGCGCGGACGGATACAACCTCGTCCAGCAGGGTGACGTCACCCGCATCGTCCAGATGAGCTCCGTGGACAGGAGGCGCATCCTGGACGGCATCTCGGGCATCGCCAGCTACGATTCCGACATCTCCAAGTCGGAGCAGGAGAGGGCATCCGCCCAGACCGATCTGGACAGGATCGAGATCATCAAGACCGAACTGGAGCGCCAGCTCGCCGAGCTGGAGAAGGCCATGGAGGACGCGAGGAAGTACCTCCAGATCCAGGAGAGGCTGAAGATGGCGAAGGCACAGATCGTCTACCGCGGGATAGACGACGAGAACGCCAAGATCGCCGCCCACGAACAGAACATCAACCAGACCGCCGAAGAGATCGAGAAGATGACCGCCGAGAAGGAGGAGCTCATCGACAAGATCGCCGCCTGCCAGAAGAAGATCGAGGAACTCGACGGGGAGATCGAGGCGAAGGCGGGTCCGGAATACAAGAAGTTCAAGTCCGACCTCATGGATAAGCGCATCAAGAAGGCGGGGGTCGAGGACAGGCAGGAGCATCTGGCCGACGAGAACACCGAGCTGTCCGAGGGCATAGAGCTCAGCAAGGAGGAGCTCGCGGAGGTGGAGAAGGACATCTCCACGCTCAGCAACACGATCTCCGAGAACAACATATCGATCGACGGACACAAGGCGGAGAAGGCCAAGGTGGACGCCGAGATCAAGAGGATCAACGAGGAGCTCTCCTCGAAGGGAGGGGAGCACCAGCAGCTCCAGGACAGGCTCACGGCACTGGAGCCCAAGATCGACGCGGAGGACGAGAAGCACTCCAAGATCATGACCGAGATCGCGACCCTCGATGCCAAGAGGTCCGAGGTCTCGCGCACTCTGGCCGAAGCGGAGGAGGACGTCAACAACGCCAAGTTCGAGATCAAGGACCTGGAGTGGCAGTGCAACGAGATCAGGAAGGACCTGAAGGAGAACGGCTCCGAGGCCATCACGCAGAAGCTCCTGGCGAAGCAGAAGGAGCTCACCGACAAGGAGCGCCAGGAGAACGACCTGATGGATGCCGCTCAGAGACTGGGCAACGAGTACAACAGGCTCAATGCGGAGAAGAGGGCCGAGGACCGCATGCGCGGGAACGAGGCGGTCAGGTTCGTGCTCAGCCTCAGGGACATGAGGAAGATCGCAGGTATCCACGGTACCATCGCGGAGCTCGGAAGCGTCAGCAAGGACTACGAGCTCGCCATGTCCGTGGCCGCCGGAAGCAAGATGCAGGCCATCGTCGTGGACAATGAGGACGTGGGTGCTGAGGTGCTCAAGGAGGTCAAGAAGGCCGATGTGGGCCGTGTGACCGTGCTCCCGCTGACCAAGATGATGGGAGGCAAGCCCCGCGGAGCCGCGGTGCTTGCATCGCAGAAGCTCGAGGGATTCGCAATCGACCTCCTGGACTTCGACGAGAAGTACCGCAACGCCTTCTGGTACGTGATGGGTGACACCGTCATCGCACGCACCATGGAACAGGCGAAGATGCACATGGGCGGAGTCAGGATGGCAACCATGACCGGGGAGCTCATCGAGGCATCCGGAGCCATGACCGGAGGTTCCACCAAACAGTTCCAGTTCAAGTTCGGCGCCGCATCGTCCGGAAAGATCGAGGAAGCGGCAGCCAAGTACCACCAGGCCAACGACGCGCTCGACGCACTGCGCGCCGAGATGAAGGATATCCGCGCTCAGATTAGGGCGCTGGACGACGAGCTCAGGAAGGCCCAGGGTGCCAACGCAGACGTACAGGCCGACATCGCCAGGCTGGAATCCCAGCTCAAGGTCGCCCGCGACAACAAGGCCCGCAGGGAGCAGGTCCAGGCGGAGAGCACGAAGGCCTACAACGAGATCGTGGAAGCGTACAAGGTCAAGACCGGCGAGCAGGCCGAGAGCGAGGAGAACCTCAGGAAGATGAGGGACGAGAGGACGAAGATCCGCGACCGTATCGCACAGATCGCCCCCGTGGAGCTCCAGAACGCCATACAGGCGGCCAGGGACAAGGCTTACGAGCTCCAGGGCAAGATATCCGACCTCGTGGATGCCAACGCCTCGCTGAACTCGGAACTCTCGGGTAAGAGGTACAGCAAGGAACAGCTCGAAGGTCAGATCGAGAGCGATTCCTCCAAGATCGAGGAGAACACCAAGAAGATCGAGGACGGCCAGGACCAGATCATGAAACTGGACGTGGAGATCGGTGCGATATCGAAGATTATCGAAGAGATGGAGGCCGGAATGAGGGACCTCCAGAAGGCGAGGGAGGACGAGGTCGAGAAGAAGCACAACATCGACCTCGAGAGGTCCGACTGCGCCAACAGGATTGATGCGAAGAAGGGACTCATCGACAGCATCAGGACTCAGATCGACATCGCCAGGGGACGCAGGGAGGAGTACGAGGCCGAGCTCAAGACGGTGGACATCGAGGTCGAGAGGCCGCTGCCCACCATGGAGGAGCTCTCGCGCACCGTCAGGTCATGCGAGACCCAGCTGGCCAAGCTGGGCAACGTCAACCTCAACGCCATCGACGATTACAACGCCAAGAAGGAAAGGTACGACGACATCAACGACAAGGTCGCCACGCTGGAGAGCAGGATCAGGGAGCTCAACAAGCTCATGGAGAAGCTCAACGCGGAGAAGAAGGGCCTGTTCATGAAGACCTACGAGGGCATCGACGTGAACTTCAGGGCGATCTACTCCCAGCTGTCCGGCGGAGGAGAGGCCTTCATGAACCTCGAGAACGAGGAGGACCCCTTCGAGGGAGGACTCCTGATCAACGCCAAGCCGAAGAACGGAAAGCTCCTGAGGCTGGAGGCACTGTCGGGAGGAGAGAAGTCCCTCACCGCGCTGGCCTTCATCTTCGCCATACAGGAGTCGCAGCCGTCGCCGTTCTATGTGCTGGACGAGGTGGACATGTTCCTCGACGCGGTCAACGCCGAGATGGTCGCCAAGCGCATCAAGGAGAGCGCCGCCAAGGTGCAGTTCATACAGGTATCGCTGAGGAAGGTGACCCTGGCGCAGGCCGAGCACCTCATCGGTGTGACGAGACAGCCTAACGGCATGAGCAAAGTGATAATACAGCCGGACTTCGCAGAGGTGTCCCAGTACGAGAACCAGGCGAAGGCCGCAGAGGCCGACGGGAACGGCCAGTAAGGAAGTGGAAAAATGGATGGGGAAACACAGAGAGTGAACACGGAGGTCCTGGATCAGCACCTCCTGTTCCACAAGGCACTGATCGACGATGCCGACGATGCCGGCAGGATCGACAGATACAGAGAGCTCCTGGCAGAGGACACCGAGGGGGAGAGGATGCTCAATCCTATCGACGAGTCCATCAGGGCGGCATTCAGCCTGGTGCTGGAGCACAACATGGACCCTTGGGCAATCAACCTTGAGGAGTTCGTGAGGATCTATGGCCAAAGGGTCCAGAACAGCGAGTTCGACATGATCGTGGCCGGAAAGCTCATGCACATGGCATGGAGGATCCTCAGGATGCAGTCCGATGCAGCGGTCATCAGCAGCGAGGAGCCTCAGGAGTTCGAGGAGGCCGATCCCGGATTCGACGGATTCTTCGAGGAAGAGGGCGAGGAGGGTGTCTACATCCCGCAGGTCAGGTTCGACGCGGTGGTGTACAGGAACCCCATGAGGCCCGTCACCGTCATGGAGCTCCTCGGAGCCTTCGAGGAGGCCCGCGAGGAGATGGCCATCTCGGCCGAGAGGGAGCGCGTCCGCCAGGAGCTGAAGGCCAAACAGCCGAGGAAGTTCGACAACAAGGCCCACGAGGAGGACGACGAGCGCGACGTGGAGAGGGTATGGCAGAAGATCAGGGACCTGGGAACAGGTGCCTTCAGACTGTCCGACCTGTACACGGACGACATGATGAACAACATCACGGTGTTCGTCTCCGCCCTGCATCTGCTCAGGGACGGGAAGATCTCCCTCTGGCAGGAAGAACTTCCATACGGCGACATATTCGTGGAGATCAAGATCGATTGGGCGGCCGCATCCGTCGAGAGCGAGCCCGCCGAGGTCAAGAGCGAAGTGGTGATCTGACATGGATGCGAGAGGTGCGGTCGAAGCGGCACTCTTCACGTCGTCGCGCCCCATGACCGTCAGGGAGATCGCCGAGAGGACCAGCCTGTCCGAGGACAAGGTGCTGAACGTCCTTCAGGACCTCTCCAGGGTGTATGACATGATGAACTCCGCCATCAGGATCGCCAAGATCGGCAACGATTACGCCATGGCGCTGAGGGAGGAGTACGCCCACTACACCGAGAACTTCACGTCCGGAGAGCTGACCAAGGGCATGATGAAGACCCTTGCCACCATCGCGTACAACCAGCCCATCCTGCAGTCCGAACTGTTCAGGAACATCGGCGCCAGGGTGTACGAGGATGTGCCGGTGCTGATCGAGATGGGCCTGGTGCACGCCAAGAAGGTCGGTCAGACCAAGGAGCTCACCACCACCAAGAAGTTCATGGAGTACTTCGGCGTAGAGGCCAGCAACAAGGACGGCATCCGCAAGTGGATCGACTCCATGAGCGGATGAACATCCGAAAACCAAATGACCCAGACGGGTGCCTTTTCCCTATCCGGCGCCCGTCGTATCCTTTTCCCGGGACCGTGTCCCGACGGTCCCGGCACCCATCCGAGCCAGTCTCGCGCACGCGCACGCAACTATTATATCCGACATATCGATGGGGTGGCGATTAACATGGTCATGCCCACATCGTTACTGGAAAAATCTATCGACAAGCGCGTCTCGCTCCTCCTCAAGGACGGAAGGATCCTCGAGGGGAAGCTCACCGGGTTCGACGATTACATGAACATGGTGCTCGAGGAGACCGTCGAGACCACGCCCGCCCAGGAGGAGAGGCGTCTCGGATCCGTCGTACTCCGCGGTAACAACGTTGTGAGCATCTCGATCCTCTGAGGCCTGCGGGCCGAGGGGCGTTACGATTCTTCAAGAGGTGGACTAGATGGTTCAGAGGATGTTCGGTACCAACGGCGTCAGAGGCGTAGTGAACGAGGATATGAACACCGACCTCGCACTCCAGATGGGAAAGGCCATCGGGAAGTTCTTCGGAGGCACGGTCGCCATAGCCACCGATACCCGCGTGTCAGGGGACATGATCAAGGCAGCGGTATCTTCGGGACTCATGGCCACAGGATGCACCGTCCGCGACCTCGGAGTCGTACCCACACCCGCCATCCAGTACCACGTCAAGACCGACGACGACGTCGTCGGAGGCGTCATGATCACAGCATCCCACAACCCGCCGAAGTTCAACGGGATCAAGTGCATCGACGGCGACGGAACGGAGATGCCCAGGGAGAAGGAGGAGGAGATCGAGATGCTCTACGCGTCGGAGATCCCCTGCCAGCCCTGGAACGAGATCGGTACCATCGAGACCTACGGCAATGCCGGTGAGGATTACATAGACGCCGTCCTCAGACACGTGGACGTCGCCGCCATCAGGAAGGCCAAGCTCACGGCGGTCGTTGACTGCGCGAACGGGGCCGCCTGCCGCACCACGCCCCTGCTCATGAAGAAGCTCGGGGTAAGGGCAGTCACGCTCAATTCCGATATGCAGGGAGAGTTCCCCGGACACCTCAGCGAACCCACCGCCGAGAACCTGAAGGACCTTCTCTTCCTGACCAAGGCGATCAACGCCGACGTGGGCGTCGCACACGACGGTGACGCGGACCGTGCGGTCTTCGCCACCAACGAGGGCGCCTTCGTCCCCGGCGACAAGAGCCTCGCGCTCATCGCCAAGCTCACCGTCCTTAACGACAAGGGCGGAATCATCGTCACACCCGTCAGCTCATCCTCCATGGTCGAGGAGGTAGTGAACGCCGCAGGCGGAAAGCTCATCTACACCGCGGTGGGCTCGCCCGTCGTCGCGAGGCGCATGATGGCCGAGGGTTCCAAGTTCGGAGGCGAGGAGAACGGCGGGCTGATCTTCGCTGAGCACCAGTACTGCAGGGACGGTGCGATGACCATCGCCAAGATGCTGGAGTCCATCGTCAAGTACGGCCCCCTCGTGAAGCAGATCTCCGAACTGCCC